>Ga0123342_1010640_pt1 | contig 10432 bp, 9 predicted proteins | sample Turbeawhitnodule_FD_89960 | JGI IMG/M metagenome (GOLD analysis project Ga0123342, IMG submission 89960) | Root nodule microbial communities of legume samples collected from Mexico - Turtle bean Mexico white nodule | ecosystem: Host-associated > Plants > Roots > Nodule | place: Mexico: Nepantla... | reverse complement strand
TGGCGCCGCCGCGCTTGTCGGAGCCGCGGAAGGTCGAGGCCGATGCCCAGGCGGTCGAGACCAGTTCCTGCACGGACAGGCCGGTTGAGAGAACCTTGTCCTTCAGTTCGGCGATGTCCGCGTCGTCAACCAGCTTGTGATCAACGGCCGGGATCACATCCTGCCAGATCAGGTCTTCCGCCGGGACTTCCGGGCCGAGGTAGCGGACCTTCGGGCCCATGTCGCGGTGGGTCAACTTGAACCAGGCGCGAGCGAAAGCATCCGCAAACTGATCCGGATTTTCGAGGAAGCGACGAGAGATCTTCTCGTATGCCGGATCGAAACGCAGTGACAGGTCGGTGGTCAGCATCGTCGGGAGATGCTTTTTCGAGGTGTCGTAGGCATCGGGAATGGAGGCTTCGGCATTCTTGGCCTTCCACTGCTTCGCACCGGCCGGGCTCTGCGTCAGTTCCCATTCGTAACCGAACAGGTTCTCGAAGAAGAAGTTGCTCCACTTGGTCGGCGTTTGCGTCCAGGTCACTTCCAAGCCGGCGGTGATGGCGTCCTTGCCCACGCCTGTCCCGAACGAACTCTTCCAGCCAAGGCCCTGGTCCTCGATCGCGCCGCCTTCGGGATCGGCACCGATCAGCGACGGATCGCCGGCACCATGCGTCTTGCCGAAGGTATGACCGCCGGCGATCAGCGCCACCGTCTCTTCGTCGTTCATCGCCATGCGGGCAAAGGTCTCGCGGATGTCGCGGGCAGCCGCGACCGGATCGGGATTGCCGTTCGGACCTTCCGGGTTGACGTAGATCAGGCCCATCTGCACGGCGCCGAGCGGCTCTGCCAATTCGCGTTCACCGCTATAGCGCTCGTCGCCGAGCCAGGTGCCTTCCGGACCCCAGAAGAGTTCTTCGGGCTCCCATACGTCGGCGCGACCGCCGGCAAAACCAAAGGTCTTGAAGCCCATGGATTCGAGCGCGACGTTGCCCGTCAGGATCAACAGGTCGGCCCAGGAAATCTTGTTGCCGTATTTCTGCTTGATCGGCCACAGGAGACGGCGGGCTTTGTCGAGGTTGGCATTATCGGGCCAGCTGTTGAGCGGCGCAAACCGCTGCTGACCGGCACCGGCACCGCCGCGGCCGTCGGTGATGCGGTAGGTGCCGGCGCTGTGCCAGGCCATGCGGATGAAGAGACCACCGTAGTGACCGAAGTCGGCCGGCCACCAGTCCTGCGAATCGGTCATCAGCGCATGAAGGTCCTTCTTCAGCGCATCGAGGTCGAGCGTCTTGAATTCCTCGGCATAGTCGAACGCCTGGCCCAACGGATCGGAAAGACCGGAATGCTGGTGAAGAATCTGAACGTCCAGCCGGTCCGGCCACCAGTCGCGGTTGGATCGACCACGGGGCGTGCTGCCGTGCGCGACAGGACATTTGCCTGCGCTGTCGGGTTTCTGGTCCATAACGTTCTCCTTGATTGCTTTGAATTTTCTGCCGTCCAAAGGGAGATCTGCCAAACCATTAGGTCCAGCTGCGCCGTCTGGAAACGGTTTTCGGCACTCAAGCCGAGGGTACCGGTCGACGCGTATCCTCCCTTTACCCCTTCATATCGGAACCAGGCCATAATGCTAAGTTGGATTTACTGATCATTACGATAACAAAAAGCTATGACACTTGACGGGCTACGTTCCCTGCAAAAACTTGCCGAAGGCCCGACAGCGTTTACGCAAACGTCGATACCGCTTAGATTCTGGCTGCAAGCTATCGGCAAACCGGTCGAGTGGTCGATGTAGGGCGACCGCGACTGTCAGAAGACTAAGCGCCGCCCCCCACTCCTAATCTTCCCAATGAAATCCCGAGCACGAATCTCCCTTGGCACTCGTGGCGCACGTTCATTTGACGGATATCCTACAAGTAGATATGTATCTCGCCATCAGACGTTTCCGCAGTGAGATCGACATGCCCCTCAAGATCATGAAGCCTTTGACGAGAGCCCCCTTGCTGCATGTTTCCGTGCAGGAGAGCCTGCGCGCCTTCATCAGTGACGATGACCTGAAACCGGGAACCCTTCTGCCGGCCGAGAGCGAGCTTGCGACCCAGCTTAGCGTCAGCCGCAACTCCCTGCGTGAGGGTATCAAGGCACTTGAATCGCTCGGCGTGCTGGAATCGCGGCGCGGCGTCGGGATATTCGTCAAAGCGTTCTCATTTGAGCCGTTGCTGAACAATCTTGCCTATGGTCTTGGAGGCGTCCTTCGCCAGATCGAGGAAGTCATTGAGATCCGCCGGACCCTCGAGGTCGGCCTGATCGGAAAGACGATTGAGACAATCGGCACGGACGACATTGCTGAGCTGCGCGCTACCGTCAATCGGATGAAGGCGCATGCCGAACGCGGGGAATCGTTTGCCGAGGACGACCAGCTTTTTCATCGCCTGCTCTTCCGCTGCCAGGAGAACGAGACGCTGAGCAGGCTGATCGACGTGTTCTGGCTCGCCTTCTATAAGGCTTCGGATTTCGTCAATCTTGTCAATGTCGATCCGATGGCCACCTGGCGGGATCACGCCGCCATTGTCGATGCTGTCGAAGCCCGGGAGCTGGACGAGGCCCGCCGGCGCCTCGACCACCATTACGAGGGTATCACCCAGGTTATCGCAACCAATAAGACAAGTTCAAATGTAGGAGGAACGCAATGAAACTTTTGCCGCGACTTTCGGCGATCGCGATCGCCGATGATGGCAATAGTCGTGGCGTCGGGCGTCACCCGCCCGGCCTGGCAGCGGCTGTTCCCAGGCGGCACACTCATCGTCGCGGTGCTTGCCATCAACTTCATCGGCGACGGTCTTGGGGCCGTTTTTGCCCCCCGCGCAGAACTAAACTGATCCCGCGAAGAAAGAGACAATGACAAAATTCAAGGGTGTAATTCCCCCAGTCGTGACGCCTCTCAATGCGGATTTCACGGTCGATTATCCGTCCTATGCGCGGGTTCTGGAGCATCTTATCGAGGGCGGATGCCACGGCGTTTTCGTGCTTGGTTCGACAAGCGAGGTGATCTTTCACGACGACAAGATGCGCCGCGAGATCATCGAGCACTCAGCAAAGGTGGTGAACGGGCGCGTGCCGCTGATCGTCGGCGTCATCGATCCGACCACGGACCGCGTCATTCATCATGCAGACGTCGCCAAGCGGGCGGGCGCCGATGCCGTGGTTGCCACCGCGCCGTTCTATACCGTCACCAGCCAATCGGAGATCCTGGACCACTTCCGCTTTATCCGTGACGCCGTCGATGTCCCGCTCGTCGCCTACGACATTCCTGTCTGTGTGCACGTCAAGCTGCAACGCCAGACGACGGTGACATTGGCAAGAGAAGGCACCATTATCGGCCTCAAGGATTCCAGCGGCGACGACGGCAATTTCCGTTATGCGCTGCTCGATCTTGCCGACCAGCCGGACGCGTTCCTGATGACCGGGTCGGAGATTGCCGTCGACAGTGCCTTGCTGATGGGCGCCCACGGCGTTGTTCCGGGCATCGCAAACGTCGATCCGCATGGTTACGTACGCCTGTGGGACGCAGCCCAGCGTGGCGACTGGGTCGCCGCACGCAAGGAGCAGGAGCGGCTCTGCCGTCTCTTCGAAATCGTCTGGGTTGCCCAGGGCCGCGTCAGCGGCGGCGCCTCCGGCATCGGTGGCTTCAAGACCGCAATGAAGAGCCTTGGCATCATCGATACCGCCATCATGCCGCGCCCGCGCGCCGCGCTCAATCAAGTGGAAACAGCAAGGATCAACGAGATCCTGCGTGCAACCGGTCTCCTCGGTGAATGACCACCATGCAGTCTGTCGAACTGATTCTCGCCATTCAGAGCCTCGAAACGATTTTCCGCATTCGCCTCCTCACCCGCAACATCGGATCGACAGCGGCCGGCAGCATCCGGTAGCGTCGAAAGGATGGTCTGGCGTCTGAATCCACCTGCAATGCGGAGTTTTTGCGACAGATCTTTTGCAACGTCGCCACGCAGATGAGATTGTAATGCGATCTTAGGACGTGCCGAAAAATGCCAGACGGCGGCGTTGGTGCTGAACCGCAGCGGCGGCAGGCAGACTGTACTGATCTTGCCCCCCATTTTATCCAATTTTGAGTTCGCTCCAGCGGTTTTTTGAAGTGCACCCCGAAAGTTGGACAACAACCTTCGGGGGTTTTTCATGTCCAAGCACAGCGAAGCTTTTAAGCGATCTGTTGTGGAGTTTTATCAGACGGGTGAGCGAGGCGCTCGCGAAGCAGGCCGGCATTTCGGCGTAGATCATGCCAGCCAGTACGTAGCCCGGGATCGACCTGCGAGGATTATGGACCGCAGTAATTCGCATCAAATGTAAGCTTTTAATTAACCGTAGAGTTATTCAACTTCAGATTTTAACGTATCGTTTGCAGTTGAAGCACAGTGTTTATGAAACAGAACTGGGGCGGGGCGCCATGAATACAGTCAGTTTAAACAGTCCGACTCTGTCGGCAGAGACTTTCACCAGACGTATTATTTTCCCCATGGCCAGCATCGTGGTCGTCGCAATCGCGGTCGTGCTGGGTTTCGTGCTTGTATCCGCAAGCGGTCAGAACAAACTTGAGGTCGAAGCCTCGACCAAACTCGCAACCACCGCCCTTCAGGTTAAGGCGAGGGAAGTTGCCCGCAACCTCCGCGACTACGCCGTTTGGGAATATGTCTACAAGAACCTCCACGACACCGTGAACGCCGAATGGGCCGCGACCGACGGAAACGTTGGGGCGAACATTTACGAAGGTCTAGGCTACGAGATGGCCTTTGCGATCAATCCAAGCGGCAAGACCGTATACGCGGTTGTCCACGGAACGCCCCAAAAGGTCGATGCGCTTCAAGTGATGCCGCATGGCTTGAAAGATCTCCTACATGTCGCCTCGATACAGACTGATCCGGTCACAAGCATCATCAAGTCCGGGGAAGACGTGTTCATTGTCGCCGCCACCGGAATTCTTCCCCCTTCCATCGAAAGATCGACGGTTCGGCCTGGGGATTTGTCGATGCTGGTGTTTGCCAAGAAACTAGATCAGAAGTTCCTTGACCGCATCGGCCGCGACTATCTTTTGGATGGGCTGGCGATCTCGCCCACCAAACCCACCGACGCAGAGGCTTCGATCCCCTTGCGCACGCAGGACCGGGTTTACCTCGGCTCGATTACCTGGTTTCCAGCCAAGCCTGGTTACCAGTTGCTCCGCTTCATCCTGCCGCCGTTGGCAGTCGCGCTTGTTATCCTCGCCGCTTTTTCCATGCTGGTGGTCCGCAATGCCCGCCGGTCCACTCGCGCTCTGGAGGAGTCGGCCAGGACAGTCGAAGCTTACGCACAGACGCTCAAGGAGAGTGAATCTCGCTTTAAGGATGTCGCGGAGGCATCCTCGGACTGGATCTGGGAGAGCGACAACGTTCTGCGGCTGGTATACTTCTCGACCCGCTTCACGGAAGTGACAGGAGTTGCGGCGGCGAGCGTCTTGGGCAAGACGCTTGAACAGTTTTTTTCCAGCGACGCCGATACCGACGGTTGGCGCCGGCTGATCGAGGAAACCAACGAGCGGACATCATTCCGGGATCTGAGATGCTGTTATCGCGATGCAGGCGGCCAAACGCGCATCTGCCGGCTCGCAGGACGTCCGATTACAGGTGCGAGCGGTGAATTCCTCGGTTTCCGTGGTACGGCAACCGACATCACCGAGGAGGTCAAGGCACAGGAGCGCGCAACGCACCTGGCACACCATGATGCTCTGACCGGTCTGCCGAACCGCGTACTTTTCCGTGAACGGCTCAACATTGCCTTGGCGGCGAATGCCGCGGAGACATCGCGCGTTTCCATCATCTGTCTCGACCTCGATCACTTCAAAGAGATCAATGATACACTTGGGCACGGTGCCGGCGACATCCTTCTCCAGCAACTGTCGAGCAGGCTTTTGGGCTGTGTCCGTGCGAGCGACACCGTCGCCCGGCTCGGCGGCGACGAATTCGCGATCATCCAGGTCGGTGTGAACCAGCCTCTTGAATCCGAACAACTCAGCAGACGGCTTATCGAGGTTGTGAGAGCCCCGTTCCAACTCGACGGCCAGGACCTTCATATCGGCGTCAGCGTTGGCATCGCGGTTGCGGATACTCGTGACAACGATACCGAGCGACTCCTGAAGAATGCCGACATCGCGCTCTACAGGGCAAAGCAAGCCGGCCGCGCGACCTATAGGGTTTTCGAAGCGCAGATGGACGTGGAGCTTCAAGCCCGCAAGGCGTTGGAATATGACCTGCGCCAGGCAGTCCTCAAGAACGAGCTTGAAGTTCACTACCAGCCACTCATCGATCTTGAGGCGCGTGCAGTGGCAGCGGTCGAGGCGCTGGTGCGGTGGCGCCACCCCACACGGGGTCTTGTCTCACCAGCGGAATTCATTCCACTCGCAGAGGAGACGGGCCTGATTGTCGCCATTGGCGAATGGGTTCTTGAAACAGCTTGTCTGCAGGCGCTCGAGTGGCCGCAGCTCCGCGTCGCCGTCAACCTCTCGCCTATCCAATTTCGAGGCCGTGACCTTGTCGAGAGCGTAAAGGGTGTTCTTGTTCGAACGGGCCTTGATCCAGCGCGTCTGGAACTGGAGATTACCGAGAGTGTCCTTATCAACGATGCCACAGCCGCGCTCGAGATATTGAACGGTCTGAAGAGCCTCGGTGTCAGGATTGCGATGGACGACTTCGGCACCGGGTATTCATCCTTGGGTTATCTCAACTCGTTTCCGTTCGACAAAATCAAAATCGACAGATCCTTCATCGGAGATATGAGCAGCAAGGATAAATCCGGCGCGATTGTGAAGTCGGTCATCAGTCTCGGTCAGAGCTTGAACATGGTGACGACCGCCGAGGGAGTGGAGACGATCGAGCAGGCCACCTTCCTCACCAAGGAAGGATGCGACCAACTCCAGGGATTTTATTTCAGTAAGCCCATCACAGCAACGGAACTCACCGCGTTCATCGATCGCTGGGAAGGGTCGGACATACTATCAATTGTAGCAGCCTAGCCGCAAACAGAAATCAAACAGGAAAATTGAAATGACTGCGCAAACCGCGTCTGCCGTCCTAGACGAGCCGGATTTGTCCCCGCGCCAGCTCCAGGCACGGATACAAAATTCCATGCCATCGCTGGAGAAGGCTCGCCACACAGGTACTCCACTAGCGAGCTATCCTGACGTGAACACAATTATTGCTGAATTGCAGCCAACAGAACCGGTTTTTTGCATTTCGCCCGCGAAGTTGCGGGAGTCTGCGCAGAGCTTTCAGTCGTTTCCCGGCCGAGCGCTCTATGCGGTCAAGTGCAATCCTCACCCATTCGTGCTCGAGACCCTCTATCGTTCCGGCATTACGGATTTTGACGTCGCGTCGCTGGATGAGATCCGTCTGATCGACGGCATGTTTGGGAAGGCTGCCGGCCAGTTTCTCAACAACCCGGCGAAAACACGGCCCGCCATACGTGCTGCAAGCGAACATCATGGCATTCGCTTCTATACCGCCGACTGTATGGAAGAGATTGAAAAGATCGTCGACGAAGCCGGCTCCAGGGACGACCTGGTGATCGCCGTCCGCCTGGCTACCCGTCCCGCTGACGCAAGGTATGTTCTCGCCACCAAGTTCGGTGCCCAGCCCAACGACGCAGCCGAAATGTTGAAGGCCATTCACGCGCGAGGCATCAGGGCCGGGATCTCGTTCCATGTCGGCTCGCAATGTCTGGCACCCGGCGCGTTTGCCGCAGCCGTGGAACTCGCTGGAAAGATCGCGACCAAGGCGGGCGTTCCCTTGAGCGTGCTGAACGTCGGGGGCGGTTTTCCAGCACCTTATCCCGGCGACAAGATCGAGGGGCGAGAGCACTATTTCGGGAACATCGTCCGAGCGGTGCGAATGATCGAGCTGCCGCGCGGCTGCATCGTGCTTTGCGAACCGGGCCGAAGCCTCGTGGCAACGGCGGGGACGACAATCGTTCAGGTGGTGATGCGCCGAGGATCGAACATTTTCGTCAATGATGGCGTTTTTGGTACGTTGCAGGAGCTCGGTCACCCCAAGGAGCACCGCCCGACCCGGCTTATCAGGAACGGCACACGCTGGGCGGCCCCCAATGTCGATTTCAAGATTTATGGGCCCACCTGCGATTCGAACGATGTGCTGGGAGCACCGTTCAATCTGCCTGAAGACGTTCGCGAGGGCGACTGGATCGAAATCGGCATGATGGGTGCGTACAGCCTGTCGATGCGCACACAGTTCAACGGTTTCTATGCCGACACCGTCGTGGCACTGGGTGAATAAAGGCAAAGCGCGATGTCTTTATTCAGCTCCAGCCGTTTGGTCGCCTCGCTGGTCGGAGCTGTGGGAGTCATCCTCTGGGCGACCGAGACGACACTCGTTACCTTCACCACGGCCATTCCGCCTCTTCAGACGGTGGCGACCGCATTTCTCTTCGCCGCCGCCATGTCGCCTTTCGTGTGGCTTGTCACAGGCAGCCACCCGCTTGCCGCTTTTCGTCAACCACTCCGCGTCTGGCTGCTGGTGGTGATTTCGCTGGTGGGCTACCATGCCTGCATTTACTACGCCACGCAGAAGGCGCCCGCGGCAGCCGCGGCCCTTCTTCAGGGAACGACACCGCTTATGATCGTGCTCGGGTCTGCTTTCCTCCCGGGAGAGAGGCTCCGATGGTGGCACATTGTCGGTGAGCTGATGGGGTTGGCGGGCGTCATCAGTCTGGTAGATGCCGGCAGCAGCGAAGCGTCCTTTTCGGCGGGAGCGACCTTCTATCTCTCGCTGATCGGCGTTGCGGCGGCGCTCTGGGGGATTTATTCTGTTCTGACGAGAACACTGCCGGAAGTTCCTTCCTCGGCTCTCAGAATGTTTTACGCAGCTTCCGCCATCGTCTCCTACGTCGCCCACCTGTCGTTTGAAGAGTGGGTTAGGCCCACGATCGCTGAATGGCTGGCAATGGCTGCGCTTGGCTGCTTGCCTATGGGGCTCGCTATCTATTTCTGGGACCATGGGCTGAAGAAAGGGGACATTCAGGCGCTCGGGGCCTTCTCTTATGTCGAGCCGTTTGTCGGAGCCCTTTTCGTCGCTTCATTCACAACGGCCGCGTTCGACCTATCCCTCTTATGGGCCGGAGTGCTGGTCATCGGTGGCGCCGTTATCGCCAGCGCCAGCCTCTGGGCACGAAAGGAGATCAACACGGCCGGACGTGAGAGGGAGCAGGATCATAGCGATCCAGAATCACTGAGCGAAGCTTCGATCAGCCCCCTGATCAGCCTGTCGTGATCACAAAGCCTGCGGGCCTCGTGCTCCTATAATTCGCCTGTCAGAAACTGAACCCGGCCATGGCCGGAACGCGCCGTCACAATCCTCAATGGAGATGCGCCGGACACCGCTGCGCTCTTCCCAATGGACGGCTTCTATTTCAACGATGCCCTTCCGGTCGCCTGGGTCGCCACACCCTCTGGCACATGCTCCAACGCCTAAAATCAAATGAGGACGACATCGTCGCCGTTCCTATTCGACGCTCCATGAAAATAGCGCGGGCGAGCCGGCGACTGATTTCGCGCGGAACCGGGATCATCATCTGCGAAGGCAATTATCTGCTGTTGCGCGAACAGCCGTGGGATCGGCTCAATTTGCTCTTCGATTTCACCGTTTTTGTCGATGTCGGAGAGGATGAATTGCGTTGACGCTTGCGCGCGCCGGTGCTTTTCGGCGAGAAGACACACAGCCTGGTCCGGATCGGACGGTAGTCCAAGGGCCGCCGCCAACAACTCGAATTCGCTTTCACTGCTAATCAAAAACGTCGGCATTCGGCGCCAAGGCCGGAACATCGGCCGTGCAAGGCGCGGTGTTGTAAACAGAAGTAACGCCTCTCTCCCGCGCAACTTGTAAAGCGCGGCTCGCACCTTCCACCGGTATTTCCATCTACAGCAGCAGCACTCGCCGGCGACCATTTGGGCGAGTGCCCTGTCGGCGTTCCTGGGGCGGACTTTGGTGTTTGCCGCCGAAAGGACGATGATATTGTTTTTGTCCGAATCTTCCGCAGCAATCAAAGCCTGACCGGTCGGGCCTTCGCGTACGGATACACGCGTCGCCGCCTCAGCCCGACGCGCCGCAAGCGCCTGGCTGGCTCCCTTGCCACCCGGCAGGGGGTCTGCAGATGCTCGCCCAGAACGGCTTCGCCACGGCCAGGCAACCGGTTAAGCCGGAGGATCACATCGTCATCGATCGACCCGAACACAGTCACGCCGCAGGCTCATCTTCCTCTGCGCGGCAGCAATGCCGATGACCACGCCAAGCAGCGGCTGATGCCGACCGTGCGCGATCTCATCCAGACCGCGGTGATCGCCAAGACGCCCGCTGGCCAAATTCGGGGGCACCTCAAAATGGGCCAATTTTGACGG
>Ga0123342_1010639_pt1 | contig 10432 bp, 6 predicted proteins | sample Turbeawhitnodule_FD_89960 | JGI IMG/M metagenome (GOLD analysis project Ga0123342, IMG submission 89960) | Root nodule microbial communities of legume samples collected from Mexico - Turtle bean Mexico white nodule | ecosystem: Host-associated > Plants > Roots > Nodule | place: Mexico: Nepantla... | reverse complement strand
TTATCTTAACAGTGTGTGCAAAAAATTAGCTTTGGGTCACCACAGAACAAATAACCCAAATGACCCAACAACAAAAATCACACAAGATCAATGTTATCCTAAACCCTAAAGAAATGAAAAAAATAAATGTATTACCTTTGAAAAGAGGATGCCCAAGAGGAAAACGCCACCCAACCACCGTGAAAGGAGGATGTCTTCGCCACCAAACCACCCTGAAAACAGATGGACCATGAGGACGACAAACACTGCTGCAGAAAAACGTTGCGGAGAACTTGGAAGAAATGCCTTGCATTGAACTTGGAAGAAATACCTTGCGGAGAACTGGAAGAAGATGTAGAGGACAAAGATGTAGAGGACAAACAGAAACGTAAATTCAACCCCAATTTCTCTTTCTTAAAACCTAATTTCACATTCTGAAGCACTCAAATACTAAATGTTCAACTTTTACGTGGACTCCACAACCTAAATAAAATAATATTTTTTTGTGCCACGTTGGGAGTTGTATGGTGAAGCAACTCATTTAGAGTTGTCCAAAAATCGGGACCCTAGCGCAATAATGAAATATTTCTATAATAATATTTGTAAGAAAACAGATAACGAAACTTTCGTAAACAAAAATTCTAAACTTGTCTTCATTTTGTATCATATCCTAAAAAATAGTAAAAACAACTACTTTACACCTATTTACTGTTTTTTAAAATAAATTATTACATTATAATAAAATAATAATTTATTTAAGTATCAAAATAAATGTAAGAGTACTATCATTAATCTATCCAGAAAGAGATCTCTCAACTATAGAATGAATTTGCTGACAAATCAACTAACTTCTCAAATAATTAATAGACGCTACCTCTTTTCATTATTTTCTATTCAGTTATTTATATCTAATCGTTATAGTTTGATCATAATGTCTGTTCAAGTATAATTCCAAGAAATAAATATATTATGTATTTAATAAAAGTATTTATCATATTAAACAATAGAAACATTAGCATTAATTTTTTAAATTGGAAATATTTTTTAACCAAGGGACCCTTATAATTTAATTCAGGTTCCATAATTTTAGCCATGTCAAAATTAAAATACTGCTTCAAAAAATCAAACTTGTCAATACCAAGCCTCATATTTGGAAAGTTATACAGAGTGACCAAGTGTTATCTGCATGAAATAATGAATATTTTGTGTTTTTTTTTTCTTCGAGGAGGGAAAGGGCAAGTTGGCCAAATGCATGTTTGACAAGATATAATGATACTAAATTGATTGGTACATTCATGAGAGAAAGCATTAAAGTACCATGTGATTCACATATACAAGCTATTGATTGGATTGAACAGTCGTCTAATAAAATAAATTGACTTGCATATTCTTGCTCATGTTATTCACACGAAGAGGTTTTAGAGTATTCAATGGTTATAGAGATTATGCCACACCAAATTTATTTTGTGGATGCACTCTCATAATAGCAATGACTTACCCTTAAGCCCTATAAAATGGAGATTTCTCTTTTACCACTACTATGAAGACTTTCGTTCATATACTATTATAACATTGATTTACTTATTGATGTGGTTTTAGTGCATGTATAAGGGCTTTCAAGAGACAAGTTTATTTTATTTTATTTTATTAATAAAATTCATGTTAGACAACATGTGTTATCTCATAAAAAATAATATAAAATTAAAAAATAAACAAAAATATAAAGGAACTAAATCAAATCTATATAAAAAAAAACTTTTAAGAACAATCTAAACAATATTATATTGAAAATTTAAACTAAAAAATAAACATATAAAAATAAGAAAATAAACAAAAAAATATTTTATAATACATAACTTCTAAACACAACAAAGAAAAATATCTCAAAAATCTAATATGATAGATTCTTATTTATTCAACAATAATAATAAAATTTTATAATATTATTGCACATCATTATTATTATTTTTTTCTTAAATGATTTGTTATTTTATATGCTATGGTTATCATTAAATGTTTTGAAAATAAGGAGAGGGATGAGGGACACTTGGTGTTGTAGGGAGTGACCAGTATTGTAATTGAAAGCTTACTGCGAGGTCAAACCATACATGTATGGTACAAAAAATCTCTTTCCACAATCTTTTATAAAAGCTATTTTACTCTTAGAAAGTTAATAATTTTAAACAATTTATACTCTTTAGGTTGTATTGAGGAGTTAGATCCATAAAAATACTTAATAACGCGATGCTCTTAGTATTCGATATAGTTATTTGAAGGATTTATATTTTTTCAGACATCAAAAAACTTAACTTTTAGTTAATTCAAAATTCTCATAAAGTTTTATTGGTGGATCAAACAATTTCACTTCATCTTCTACACGTAGAGTGATATTATATCACTTCATCGTCTATATATAGAATGATTTTAAAGACATCCTATTAAGTAAAATATATTACGAAAAAGTAAGTTTTTTTCATTATAAAGGTATAAAAGTGATATTTTAAAACATGACTTTTATTATGTTTTTTTTAAAATTTTTATTTTCATGGAAGTTGTGCTTCTTATAAAAATTAGTATAATTTTTTTTATTGATTTGAACTCGTGTTTACAAACAAAAATTCGCACTTTTTTTTTTTTCAATAGTGCAGTTTTTTAAAAATTTGATTTTTCAATTTATTTTAAATTTTTTATGTTAAAATATGTAATAAACTTTTTTAAAAAATTAATAAATTGACCAAAAATATGATTTAATTTTTTTTTTTACTTTGCATGAGTACAAACTATAATTAATTTTAAAAAAATAATTATATTTTTGAACATAAAAAAATTAAAAAATTAAAAAAAAATGGGAAAGATGAATTCTTGTTTGATCGACCATACTTAATTTTTTCTTTATATTTAATCGTATTTTTAATTGAATAAATTGATCAAAAAGTTTCTTTTATAAAATCTTAAATAAAAATATACTTAATTTTTTTTTTTAAAATATTACCTATCTCTAAATAAAAAAAAAATCAAATAAACTTATATAATTACAAAATTAAAAAACTAGAAAAAGTAAAGTCGTGTCGCGACTTAACATTAATAATAAAAAAAATCTATAAGGCCGATTGTTACTAACCAAACTTCTATTAAAGTAAAATCGTGATTTATAGTATGAATTGTCTAATTTCGTAATATTTTAAAAAATTATCCATTATTATGGTAGATTCTAAAAGAAAATTACACTTTTACGGGAAAAAAAAATATAAAAGAATGAATTGCTTTAGTTTTTATGCAAGTCTTCTACAATATCCCTTCCATCGTCCCTGCTAAATTTGAGTAGGCCACCATAGCAATTTTTTTCACAAGTTCCTATGTTCACATAATAATTTTATTTAAATTTGCGCAATTGCGAACTTTTAATTTAACTATACATATATAGTTGTATATGATTAAAATTTAATGTAAGAGAAAAATATAAAAAAAAGGAGAAAATACGATAAAAAAAAATACAATAAATGTATGTTAATAATAATTTCTCTCTTCCCAAACTTTTGATATTTAGCCTCTTCCGAATTCTTGATGTTTTTTATACTCAAGTTTCATTAATTATTATTTTTTACATATACCCATACTTAAATAGTAGATGCTAGCTATATTTTTGTGTTATAATAATTAAGCTGTAAATATTACATGATAGTATTTTAATTTTTGAAACTGTAGGTTATAATTCTTATTCATATATATATATATATATATATATATGTTATTGGGCCAGTAAGATTTATGTTTAATTGAAAATAATTAGATTTAAAAAAGATTATTTTGTAAATTGTTTGAAGAAAGTTGTAAAGTTTTGAAAAGTAAATTATGTGTTGACATAAATTCGGATACACCTAGAGCAATGTAGGTGATGAAATTGAAAAGTAGGGGTTGCCCCACGTGGAAAAACCAAAAGGTTAAAAGGCACCTCTCCACCAATTGAGTGGTACTTAATTTGTCAGAGTTTAAAAAAAGGTTAAGCAAAGGAATGGAGAGACTGTGAAGGAAAGCAAGCTATAGCGAGGGAGGGAGGGAAGGTGTGGTTGAAGGCAAATATTAATGGCAAAGTGTATGGTGGCAGATGTACATTGAAGAAGTGCAATAAAAGGTGGATTGTTTCAGTTGGGTAGGTCTCAGTTTTTATAATGCTTTCATTTAAGTTTCAACTTTGAGAGCTAACCAAGTTCCCTTTCTTTCCACCTCACTCACAGATTCTCTCCTCGTTGGTTCAAAGTTTTTTGTGCCACCCCAGAAGTGTTGAAACTGCATGTGTGGTGGTGCTAGCTTCATCATGCGCCATCAGTGCATAAGCAGGCAATCATGATGATGACGGTGAAGCTTCAAAAGGGTATCTGAGCAGCTCCACCTTAATTGATCTCAACAACTCCCCTCCTTGCCATTAATATTATTAAACTAGAGAGAGATAGAGGGAGCCTTCTCTCCTTTCTTTTCTCTCAACAAGTCCTTGTCCAACTTTCTTTTCTCGGTTCAGTGTTTAGGCTTGGAAATAACCATGAAAGTCAGATTTTCTTTGTGCCGTTTGCTTTGCTAGTAATGGTTTCCTAGCTTTACGTTTTTGTTTTGCCCATCTTTTTTTTCTTGGCGCTGAAAAAGATATGGGTATTACTGGGAGAAAGAGAAGGTGCTCCTGTTCAGCTCCTTCTCCTTGTGAGGAACGTCTTCTTCTTCTTCTCTTTTTATTTGTTGCCATGCTTCTACAAAGGGCTATGGTTGAATCCAGACCGCTTAATTACACCAGACACAGGCAAACCAGTACCCTGAGACTTGAAAGGATTAGCAGGCACTTGGACAAGATCAATAAGCCTCCTGTGCTCACCATAGAGGTACTAATAATATTGTTAATATATATTATTATTATTTTATATTTTTTATATACATATATTTTAGGGTACGTTTATGAGTGGTTGAGATTTTAATGGCCACATAAATGTTCATTATTACGTAACATTAAGTATTCTTTTGGCGTGGGATCGCATTGCAGAGTCCAGATGGAGATCTTATCGATTGTGTTCACAAAAGAAAACAACTGGCTTTAGATCACCCCCTTTTAAAGAATCACAAGATCCAGGTATACGTGTACAACAAACCTAATTAATTTCTCCTCTTTATTTGCTTTCCTTGTACTTCACTCATGTTCATCTACTTGTGGTGATCCCCAAAAGCACTGCTATTTGTTAAAAGTATGGTGTTAAATATTTGATGGATGTAATAGAAAATGCCAACGGAGATGCCAAGAGGGATGAAAGTGAATAGTAGGAGTGATAATGAAGAGGAAGGAGAAAGCATGAGAGTGAGAGAAGACGCATGGCAAATGTGGCACTTGAATGGGACACGGTGTCCAAAGGGAACGGTTCCAATACGACGGAGCACAGTGCATGACGTGGTGAGAGCAAAGTCTTTGTATGATTATGGGAAGAAACGTTCACAACTTCCTCTCTCTCGGCGCAACGATGCCCCCGATGTTCTCAGCGCCAATGGCCATGAGGTGCCTCCGTCTCTATCTTCTAACATCTATACTTTTAATACTATATCATATGTCATTGAAGTGTGGTATCCAGTCCATGTGCCTAGGTTTTATTATTGATTATAAATTTGTGGTAAGCAGCATGCAATCGCATATACTGGATCATCGCAAGAAATGTACGGGGCAAAGGCAACAATAAACGTATGGGATCCATCAATTCAAGTGATGAACGAATTTAGTCTATCACAGCTTTGGATTCTTTCAGGATCCTTCGATGGCACTGATCTTAATAGCATCGAAGCTGGATGGCAGGTACTTGTTCCAATTCCAACACTCTTTTGTCCCCCTATCTATTTTATCATCATCATATACCCTTTCTTTAATCTTAGGAAAAGGGTGAATTCCCATTAAAATATCATCAATTAATTGGAATGCATGTGATACACGACACATTACATTAATGCAATTAATGGTAGGAAATAGTTTCTAATTTTGTGAAATATTGGATCTCTGAAGCTTTGATCATTGTACTAGTCAGGTCAGTCCGGAGCTCTATGGTGACAGCAGACCCAGATTGTTCACTTATTGGACGGTTAGCATTTCTTCCTTTTTCCTCATTCTCATCAATTTATATATGTATTCTTCAGCACATCTTATAAAACCTTTAACCTAAAAGAATACAACACTTTCATTTTCTGATCGCTAGTTTTTCTTTAGGATATTTTATGAACTTCACTCTTCTCATAATGTTCAGTCACATAGCATGCTTATTTTAGAAAGATAAAAATAAAATTTAATTAATGGGTCATATAATATTATGGTAGATCTTTATGAGATAAAAAAATTGTGTTTTCTTCTCATTGTTATAACCGTATCATATATTATTCAATAACGTGACTGTCCTAGTAAAGAAACACAATAGTTCATTTTTCTAGTATGTTATCTGCATGTTTTGTTTTTGTTAATATGACTCACTTGATGACATTAATTACTGTGGTCCTTAATTAGTCTAGCCGGATAACAATCAAAGGTTGACTTTACGAACTTTTTATATAACTAACTTAAAAGACTGCACTTCCATACCTTCTTATGTCATCTCATATATTTTTTATATTTCAAAAATATTTTTTTTTAATATTTTGGATTACATAATTCGAAATTTTTTTTCTACATCTAGAATTAGCTTTCAGATTATGTAATCCGGAAGCCTTTTGTGATTAGCTTCCGGATTACATAATCCAAAAATCTTTTCTATACATAAGATTAGCTTCTAAATTATGTAATCCGGAAGTCATTTTTATCAGATGTGTGATTAGCTTCCGGATTACATATTCTGGAATAACTTCCGGATTCCGGATTATGTAATCCGGAATATATCCAGATTACATAATCCATAGGCTTATTTCAAATGCAAAAAATAGTTCTGGATTTTATAAATCTCAAACACTTCCGGATCCAAAACATCTTCCGGATTATGTATGGAGGTGGCACAAAAAAGGAGAAAATGGTATTTTTACATTTAATATGGAAGTGGGAGAAGGTATGGAGGTGTAGGAAGAAAGAGTCCTAACTTAATCTTCAGTTGAGATTATTTATTTGGGCTATGACTTGGGTCTGATCTTTTAACAACCAAAACTATATGTGGTGAAAATTTGTAAATGGCCTAGCTATGGTGAATGGCTGTTTCTTCCAGCACATCCATAACTTCTTCTGGCACTCCTAATTCAGGCAAAACAACAATTTGTCCTTAAAAAATCAATATAAAGAGCATTTTTTATATTTTAAAAAGTATGGGATATCACAAGAAATTATGGGTGCATGAAGAAACAACCATGGTGAATTAATACACTACGTAGTTACTTATTTTTTTTCTTCGAGTAGAGTTAGATAATAATAATATATCGTGTAGAGTGGCAACTTAGAAGGTAAAGTGATAATTAGTCAGATTTCCACTTAATATACCCAAAAGAAAAAGAAAAGGCTGGATGGAGAAAAGTGTACATATAGCTGAAGAATTTAGATCTTAATAATCCAAAAAATATGTATATATGATTAAATTATAGAACTAGAATTAATTTATTAATAGTATATATCTCAATAAATATATTTTTTGTACTAACATTATCATGTCATGTAAATTAATATGAATTAAGTGTAATCCCATATAACTATATATGAATTTTTTTGGTGACGCAGAGTGATTCATATCGTGCAACCGGATGTTACAACCTTCTGTGTGCTGGCTTTATTCAAACAAATAGTAGAATAGCCATTGGAGCTGCCATTTCTCCCGTCTCTTCTTATGATGGCAACCAATATGACATTACCATTCTCATCTGGAAGGTCAGTATTTGTTCTACACACAAATTCATGAGTGTGCATTTCATAGACATGACAAAGTCTAAGAAAAAATATCTATAACATATAATGTTTGGTTGAAAAGGATAGTTTTTTGACATGTTTAATTTTTGTTATGAATAAGGATCCAAAAGTGGGGAATTGGTGGATGAGTTTTGGTGACAAGACATTGGTGGGGTATTGGCCCGCAGAGCTATTCACACACTTAGCAGACCACGCAACGATGGTGGAGTGGGGAGGGGAGGTGGTGAACTCACGCAGCAATGGCCAACACACCTTCACCCAAATGGGGTCTGGACACTTTGCGGAGGATGGTTTCGGAAAAGCAAGCTACTTCAGGAACCTTCAGATCGTAGACATGGATAACAGTCTGAGTTCTGTGCAGAGCATCTCAACCTTGGCCGAAAACACAAACTGTTACGACATCAAGAGCTTCTACAGCAAAGAATGGGGCACCTACTTCTACTATGGTGGGCCAGGGAACAATCCACAGTGCCCCTCATAGTACAACACAAGTACATATAAATTGTCATGGACTACAAATACACTTCTTTCAAATTACTCCATATCTAAGTACCAAAAAAAAACAAGTTCTTCTCATATATCTTTCTGTTTCATTCTTTATTTGTACGTAATTATAGAATTAATACTCTGATTTTTCCCTTCTTGTTTCTACCACTTCACTGTTTTGTTTGTTTCAATCGCCGCAAGGCTGGGAAAGGAAATTTTGAGATGTAGTCAACAATATAAATAAGGAATCGAAGACATGGATTTAAAAAAAATGATTGCAAATGACAGGTTTTGAATTTAAACATGATATCTGAAATTTTACTCACGGACGATCTCTTTCTTTATAATTATAAGTTTTATTTATAAATAAAAGACTTTTATGTAACTACCCCGAATAATAGCCTGATACATCCTTAACTCGTTTTAATGTTCATAATTCGTATTCGAACTCTTAATGTCACAACGAAACAATGATGACTCTTTTTGAAGTCAAATAGCTGATTAATTATCATAATGATTATCTTAAAGTTTCATTAATAACCATTATCCAAGAGTCTATAAATATGAATATTTTCAAGGAAGTAGACACAATTCTCTTACTCACATTTTACTACATACTATCTTACTTAAACACCATTTTTCAGGTGAACCATCACAACGTTAGATACTCTTTATCAACATGGGCCATACACAAAAACAACATGACTGCCCAACATGAAGCCATTCTCCAAAGAAATGAGGAGAATATGCAAAAAAAAAAAAAATCATGGAGAAAGTCCTCAGACATATGCAAGACAAGACGGAGAAAGATACTTTGAAAGAACAACACAGAGTGGAAACCAAACAACACCGAGCTGAAATACAAGTATTGTAGGACAAGCTCGTATGGAGGAATGATGATTATATTTGGAATGGTAGGGATATTACCGAACAAACAACGGAATCCCAATCACGATCACTAGTGTCCTCTGTCCGACAAGAACGTACTCCTTCTTGTACACACACCAAGGTCATCATGGAGAGAGACTCGTTACACGCCAATACCGAGATCCTCGTGGAGAGAAACTCGAGGGTATGAGCAACAATTGTTTAAAGCAGTACCCAATCCTCCCCTTAACGAAACAATGAAGGCCAATTTGGAAGGTTTCCACCCTTTCACACCCAGAGTCATAAGAACTCAGTTACCTCGAAAATGGAAGTGGTCGAGCCTAGAAAAATACAATAGGACCATAGATCCCAATGCTCATGTCAAAGCATACATGACCCAAGCAAACTTGTTCTCCAAATGCATGATCGTGCATAGCCAACTTTTTCCAACCACGTTAGTCGGGGTAGCCTTGGAATGATACTATTCCTTGTCAAGGAACTCAATAGACTCCTTCAACACCTTTTGTGCACGTTTTCTAGCCAGATTCGCCGATTGCAAATCTATAATTGCAACATTGGCATCATTACGCAACATGGTGCAAGGAGAAGAAGAACGTATTCGACAATACATGACACGGTTCGCCAAGGCTACACTAAATATTCCTGATTTGCACCCGATAGTCACCATTCACACTTTTCTCATAGGATTTCGTCCAGGGGAGTTTTTGGACACCCTTTTGTTAGAATGTATGGCTTTAAACGAGAGGGGGGATGAATTGTTTAAAGGGGGTTTTCGCAAACTTTTTAAGCTAGAATGAAATTCTTTGCAAGAAACCAGATTAGGAATTCAGTTAGCTAAGAAACAAAGCTCAAAACAGCAAAGCACCAGAAAAACAATCGGTTGTTTCTACGAAACAATCGATTGTTTATACCAGTAAAATAATAACAACTGAATTTAAAAGAGTTTGAGAGAAGAAAGAAATACACAAACAGTTTATACTGGTTCACTCTTAAACCAAGAGCTACATCCAGTCCCCAGAATCCACTGGGCAATCCATTAAGCAATCAATTACATATTACACACAAACACCACCAAAGAAGTGACCTTGATCCCCTCAAGAAACACACTTCCTTTGGCTCAACACACCCACCAAGAATGTTGATCTTGACAACCTCAAGAGCACACAACCCTTCTTGGCTTTACAACAC
>Ga0123342_1010638_pt1 | contig 10435 bp, 3 predicted proteins | sample Turbeawhitnodule_FD_89960 | JGI IMG/M metagenome (GOLD analysis project Ga0123342, IMG submission 89960) | Root nodule microbial communities of legume samples collected from Mexico - Turtle bean Mexico white nodule | ecosystem: Host-associated > Plants > Roots > Nodule | place: Mexico: Nepantla... | reverse complement strand
AAAAATAATATAAATATATATATATATATATATATATATATATATATATATATATATATATATATATATATATATATATATATAACTTTCTTCACAGCGAAGAAAGTTTTGAATGTAAAAAAAAAATTTGGTCCGTGTTTTTTAAATTTTATTTTGCTTTGGTTTCATGTTTTTCCTTGTACACTATAAATATTTGCTTTTCTCTGCTGAAACAAACGGAACCTATGTAATGACAATTTTGAACTTATATCTATCAAAGTAATCATTTTGGTTATCAAAAGTGTTACTGATCTTCACGAATACATAGAGATAATTATATGATGCGTAAAAGTATGAATTCTTGTCATATTTTATGAGTAAAAGTATGAATTAAAGATGAAGAAAAAACATGGAGAAGTTTTTGCATAATATTATATGCGGTCTTCCATGTTCAACCTCATCATTTTGCATTGATAGAGTTAGAACTGAATTAACCGGAACAAAATATATAAATATATGAATTCTTCCTTTAGTACTTGCTTCGACATTGGACTTGCATGAGAAGGTCAACTGCTCCAAAAAAAAATCTGTGGCACTTCTGAGAGAGAACCAACCAATTAATGTCACTTCAATATTATATCACATGTTTTCTACCACTTATAATGTTGTTACATCCAACTGAGAAGTGGAGCTCTCTAAAGCTGCTCTTTTGTTCATGGGAATGGACCCGTTAAAACTCTTTCCCTGATCCCTCATACTCATAATTTCTTCTTTTGGAGCATCTTCGGATCCTTAGTTTTTTATAGGTCACGGCAAAGACAATTATTGGTGCTAATTGGCCATTTCTCAGTAATGTTACTAGCCCATTGCAAAGTAGTTTTATCCAAAAACACACGAGACATTTATCTATATAATGTGTCCCTACTATAACTCGTACACAGATATGCACCATGTTACTGGGTTTACTGACTTATAAAAGTTGATGTATATAGCATACCACATAAAGCTGGTGACAAGTTGACTTTATTTTCCCCAATTGGGTTCCATCTTCTGGATTCCTTTTACAGTATCATCATCCAAATATCTCCATTCACAACACCAAAACAATCATTCCCTGTTGTCTTCTCATACCAAATTAACCTAATAATATAATATAGTGTTAGAGCTTCAAGATGATGTTGATGATACAAAAGTATCAAACCTGTTTGAGAACCAACTAATAAATCTTTGAAGGTTTAGTTTGTTTTGAAAGTTAGAAATGAAAAAAAAATAAAAATTGTTTCTCTTCCTGAAAAAGGGTCGATTCTCTTTAAGCTGATTGTACAAACTTTACGGACTGACCTCTCGGATTGGGCTTTCAGGTTTAGACTCCAAGTTGTGCTCTCGGCTTCTCCTTTCAGAGTTATACTCTTTAGGTTGGACTTTCGGATTCTGCTCTCACGGTTGGGTGTGTGTACATTCAAGTCATTCCAATGCTAAAGTCAGAAATAATTTATATTATCATCAAATAAAATTCACTCTAGTTATATTTTAGACTGATTTCCTATTATAGTATTTTTGTATTGGACTTATAACTTATTTGAGTCTTTCTTTTTATACCAACTATTATTTTTAAGCACACTCATTAATGTGAACGTTATTAAGCTAGACCTTACTACAGAAAATAAATATATATATATATATATATATATATATATATTTCGATTATACATTCCAACACCTTCTTTCGGTCATATCTCTCAATCCTAGGAGTAACAGCTAAAATAAAAAGGAGAAAAAGGAATATGTGCATGTTGCACACCGTAAAACCATACTTTTGACTCTATACAAATGGTGAAATTGTATATATTTTCTCATTATTTTTCATCATTTTGAAAAAAAATAAAATAAAAACAGATTTGAAGTTGATTATAAATTTTTGATTTAAACATTTATGGATGTAATAGATTAAGGAATGTGAATCACAAGTACTGCAATTAACAAAATGCAGATAAGCCTGTGTAAGTCACAACCACATTTTTAAGGTTTGGCCAAAGGAACAATGGACGGTTATCCTTCAACAGAATCTGGGTGGCTATGAGGAAAGAAAAGCATCATATGCCCCACAGTTTTAATCAATTCCTCTTTATCTCTTTATGTCTCACTCTTCAGTATTCACTATGATTGATCAAAATATATCTTATGTAACACTTTTCTATATTTTAATATAACTTTTTGCTTTTCATGCAAATGTTTTATTAAAAAATTATACATGCATATTCATCCATCCTTATCCAATTAAAGAACTGTTAAACTACTAAACATACCATGCCCACCATCAATTTTTTTTTTATAAATTAACTCCTTCAATCTTCATCTACATGGTTTGAACTTTTCAGTCTCGTCACAATCACCCACAATAATATTAAACCAACAAAACCATAACATCAATTACTGGAACAATTATTTTTATTATATATATATATACATATATAAAATGGAGAATTTAATCAAAGAAATCACTTAACAAACTTGTGTTAACATTATTACTTGATCAGTATTTTAAAGGAATTTGGGATTTTTTAAGTTTTAATTCGACCCTATAATGGTTTACTCAATTGATATTTTGATGTACTTTAAAGATTGTTTAAAATAAAATATATATTTTTCTAAAATTTTAATTACATTATTAATAAATTTAATTTTAATATAATGAATTGATAATAAAATGTAATAAGGTACATACTTTCATAAGATAATATTATTTTAAAATAAAAAATACGTAATTATTCTCTTATAAAACTTGTTAATTCATATGTCCATGAACAGATTTGCCTAAGTTCACTCACCTAGGAGGCCATTGAAAAAAAAATATCTAGTTCATAATTCCTCTCTTGTTTCCAAATTATTTTATATCTTGTTTATACAAATTAAAATGTAACTAATTTGATCACAAAATTGTAATTAGATAAATTTAATAAAACTTATATTATTAATAATAATGATAATATAAAATTATAATTTAATGGTTAAATTGATAAAAAAAAATTATAAAAAATGATTTAGAGTATAATATTTAATAAAAATTGTAATTTAATATCTCAGAGAGTATTATCTGTAGTAAAATTTAATTACAACAACAAATCCCACTAAACTATATGTTTATGATTTTCATTTAGCTGAAAAGAATCTTTATTGTTGCATGTGATATTACAATTCAGGTGCAAAACTTAGTTACGTATCATGATATTATACAACCAATCTTATTCATATTCCTGCTTTTAAAAAATATTCCTCTTCAGTTTTAGGGTATAGTTCAATTATGTTTTTCTTAAAGAGATATAATTAGTCAATCTTGAAATTTCAAAATATAAAGATGAAGTGTTTTGAAATAAAAGAAGATGAAGTTATAAAAAGTTAATAATGATTTATAAAGTTGTTGAACACACACTATAATATATATTAGTTTTTTTAAAAAATTTAATGTTTAATCATAATTTTAATTTAGAATTTTTTGCTTTAAATTTTCATTTTCTATGCCAATATTATTACAATTTGACTCAATTAAATTGCTTTAATTTCTTTTTCTCAAAAATTAACCAAATCATTAAAATTAATCTAAAATAAAGATGTCATCTCTCTCTTTTCAAATTCAGCCTGCTTCAAATTTATCAAAATTTCACTAAATCTCTAATCTATAAACTTTAAAAATGATAACTTCTAAACTTTAAAAATGATTTCATGTTTCAGAAATTGTAAGGACTTGAGAATTGTAAAAACTGACAGCAACTACAAAACAAATGTGGTTAACATTTAAAAGTGTTTTTTTTTTATCTTGAATAAAAACTAAAGAATCTAAAAATACAATTAAGCTTCAAATGTAACATATTAATTAATTAATGCAAGAATATGCAGTGGGATGGATGATAAAAGACACTACTCACTCACTTATTTTTTCTTATCAATATGAAATGCATAATAATTAGTTAGAAAATAAAAAATAGCTTTAATATAAATAGATTAATTAATTTTCTTATAGAGATAAAAGGTTGAAATAATGAATTAAAGATAAACAAAAATAAGAAATGAAAAGAAATGTATTAGTTGATTAATAGAAGAACTTGTGAGCATAGAAAGATCTATAATGGTAAGAATCTCTGCACATTCCTTCAATCTGTTCAGTGTGGCTTGTGCTTGGACGAGAAGTGATTGGCCATCGGTCTCCAAAGACAACGACAATTCCACATTTTTTTAGAACATTTTAATAATGTGTTTAGTATTTGCACGACTCTCACGCTGTCAATTAAGAATAATATTTTTTAAAGTTATACAAAAAAGAGTATAATGTAATAGACACGTAATCGGCACAAATATCTATACTTCAGTGGACGAATAAACGATATTCATTTTACTCAATTCAAATTTTTACATGTGTATTGATTCATTTCGCTCCAATATTTTAGTATGACAGAATAGGTTGCAGTAGACTTTCTCGGGCTGACCCGTAAAAGTTAACCAAGAAAAAAAAACATATCAGAGACAGTGTCAGGGAAAATTCTTGAATATTTTCTTTTAATTACAAATTTTTTTCATTCTTCCTAATAAATTGGTTTATATTTAATTTAATATCATAAAATTAACTTTCACAATTTATTTGTATATTATAATTTAATTTTGATTTTTAACAAAGAATTAAATACTTATAAATAGTCCAACAGAAGTTTTTAATAATTAATAAAGTAAAATTTTAATTTGTTTATGTTAAATTATTGTAAGAGTTGAGTTTCTTCTTTAAGCATTTTTTTTATGTATTTGAGATTTTGATCTTTAGTTTTCGATTTTTGGATCTTTGTTATTTAGTATTAAGTTTTTAGTGGATAGTTGTGATTATATTTCAATGTTTAATGTTTAAATTAGTTTTTTATTTGAGTAGGGAGTATATAATAAAGTCAAAATTTTATTATATTTTTATCTTTGGTATTCATTTATTAATAGTGATGATATTGGTTCTGGATAATTAAGTTAATCATGATTTATAGGTTGTTATTGTGTGATTCTTGTTAATTGAGTTGTTGTTAAGTTTCTAATTCTGATTAAGTGACATTTGTTGAGTGCGTTGTCGAGATGTCGAATTAAACCTCCACATCTCAAACACTCAGACACTATACTACATGATCTCGTCATTTCGAAATTCAGTAACACATTTCAAGACCTCGTCGTCATCTCGATACTCGATAGTATAGTATGAGACCTTATTATTTGGATATTCGATACTACATGGCCAATAATTTTTTTATATGACTTTTTAATATCATCTTAGTTTACTCAAGTTTATAAAATTCGTTTGTAAAATAAATTTTGTATTATAAATTATATATATATATATTATAATTTAGTTTAATAAATTTATTTTATATATTATAATTTAGTTTAATAAATTTATTTTATATGTTATAATTTAGTTTAATATATAAGAAAGTGAGATTTTCAATAATTATATCATCCATATATATGTAAAAGAGAATAAAAAGATAGTATTAGGATATTGGGAAAACTGTATGGCTTAAGTAGGAAAGTTGCACTGTAGTGTGGGAAGTTGGTGGTTTTAGCCATAACTCTGTGATATGTTGTTAGGTCGTATTACCCTTTACCTTTCCATAAAGGTAGCCACCTTTTTTCACCACACACTTAACCCAACTTATTTTTCTTTTTTTTATTCTATCTAATTGTAGACTAGGATGTTCTTTTTTAAATATTCTACAAGGAATTTATTTTTCTAATTCATTTTTTTTATATTAGATGTAAGCCACACTGATTCTTATAAGACAATACATGCATTAAAAAAAGTTAAATTTTACGCTAAAATTTTAAAGAAATAGGTACATTTAATTATAATTATAATTATTTACTAATAGTAAAGAGTCATGGATATTTTTAGTGAGTGGTTTGTGGTATACTTGTGAAGTTAAAGAATAATAACAATTTGAAAAATACAAAAAATGGAAAAAAATATTGATAGTTTAATTTTTAAATTATAAATTTCTATAATGTCAATATTACCGAGTTGATAATTTTGATTATGTTATAATTTATAGTAGGTATAACAAAATAAAGTTAACCAGATTAAAAATAAAAATAAAAATATCTGAGAAAGATGAACTCAATTAAAAAATAAAATAAATCAAACATTACTAGAAAATCATTAAATAAAAATTAAATTTAGAGATAAAAATAATTAGTTATTATATTGACTAAATTATATACTATTTTAGAAACTAAAAAGTTTATTGAATTTTAAATTGGTATCTAATTAAGGTTTTAGGTATCTCTCGCTATATAGGCATAGGTCAAACACACAAAAAAAAAAAACACTCAAAAAGGAAGACACCCGAAAAGGACCACACACCAATAAAAGGTCATCATATAATAAAAATATTTCATATAATATACAATACAATGTATAACATGCGTGCACATATGTATTTGTACTTTACCATAAATCTAACACATCCACACCTTATCCTTTGAACAACTCTTGTCACTTGAGAACCCATTGTTTGATCATCATTTTAATGTGTGATGCTACTTATTGTAGAATCCAACAAGTTCCATAATAAAAAACATACAATTGATCAACATATTGGTTCTTGAACATCAACACATAGTTGCATGTCTCACATATTTCAAAATTCATACATTGTTGTCACACATCAAAGCTTGAGTATCCGCTTATTGCTAAAGCATCCCCTTGTTGCTTGAGCATCATGCAGTCAAAGGGAGAGAGAATAACCTTGATATTTCTTGCTCAAGTCTCAAGTCATAACTTGTGTGATATACTCTATTGCTTAAGAATAAAAGTTGACACATGTGCAACAAGGAGTGGTGCATGACTCATATCTTGACCATCACTTAAGCGGTAGTCCACTACTTGAGGGATATCTGTCCAAAAACATAGATTTCACACAAAAAAAAACTTTGTACAACATGCCAATTCTAACACATATACTATATTTACAACTATTTCAAAAGTTTACTTTTGAATACCTAATATAATTATATTATCTTCTTATTTTCAAATCATAATTTTACTTTCATAAATTGTATACATGTGTACCGTCCCGTATCCGGGCGTTGACTAAGTCAAGGTCAAAGTCAACGACTAGACAGTCAAAGTCAACGCAAGGCGTCGCCTAACTGTAGAGACGCCAAGAGGAAGCGTCGCCAAGGCCAGGCGTCGCCCAGGTGAAAGCGTCGCCAAGACAAGGCGTCGCCTAGGTGAAGACGTCGCCCAACCAGGGCGTCGCCAGATCAAACAGTTCTAAAGCAAGACAATCACGGTGTGGTTCCCCGATACCCATAGGTAGGAAAGACCATGGAGGGAGCGACGCCGTGGGAAGGCCTCAGGTCCCGATATCTCGGGAAAGTGACAAAGAGAAGGAAAAGGTGGCTTCAAGGCCATAGTAATAGTATCAGTGCAGGGCGGCCTGACTCGTGAGGTGCTCCTGCCGCCCCAGAGACGCCTGTGGGGCAGATACGACTCAAAAGGAAAGTCAAGCCCAGGGCAACCGGGTGCAGAGTACAAAAGGAAGGCAGATACGCTCTCAGAGTAAGTGACTAGATACTTGGGGGCATGAGTTGGCACCCAAAAAGTCACCCCTAGCGCAGTAGCTCTCTCGGCAGGAGGACTCACGCGTAGAAACGACCCCAGGCGGGCCGAAGCGCCCTCAGATGGGGTCATGGCGTCGGGAGGCCCTCCACGTGTACGACAGCCATGCCAGAATAGAAACACCCTCTAGTCAGGTGCCAGGTAATTAAAGATATTCAATACAGTTTCCCTTTCGAGCATTCAGGTACTATAATGGCTCCCGAGCGTTTCAACGTCTTAAATGCGCTACGTTTTGTAATTAAGCGCTTTAATGAGTGCGTTACGTTTGAGATTAAAAGCGCTTTAAGGCGCTTTAAATGCTTGGGTAGTTTAAATAGCGCGGAGAATGTTGGGAAAAGGGTTGGAACTTTTGGCAAATCTACGAGAGAACTCTTTAGTTGCTTGTTCGTGCTTGAAGGTTACGTACAAGTGACTGGGAAGTATTTTTGCCTGAAAAGAGACAACACACACACATATACACAGTTCTTTTTACCACCTTCAGAGTGCCATACGCGGTGCTCAGAGACGTGGGTGGACAGTTTTTGGTGTTTCCTGCTGGCTGACTTGAGCGTCGGAGTGCACACGGCCGCTAGGGCGCCTCTTTGTCCTCTTTTTTGCAGGAATCCACAGGTAACCAGTGGGAAGGAGACCCTAGCTGACGGGTGAGGTCGCGCACGAAGACGTCCCGGTCAACCGGACGGAACAACATGTGCATATAAGCACATTACATTTCACATCTCTATTCAACATGTCAATGCCAACACATATATTATATTTACAATCATTTCAAAATTTTACTTTTGAATACCTAATATAGTTATATTATCTTCTTACTTTTCAAATAATAATTTTACTTTCATAAATTGTATACATACACATATAACCACATTACATTTGACATCTCTATTCAATATCCAATTGAAATAGATACTAAAATTAACTCACACTTGGAGATAGTATTCCTACTAGTAAAAATGATATTATACACTTCTAAACCAAATTACGTTTCTGGTAAACCCAACTTATCAATCCTTACACCAACAATATTTTTTTTTATCAAAGCATTAAAGAAAGAAGGAAAAGGAAATCAAATACCACTAGGAAACGAAAAACTTACCCTTATTAAGAATTTGATTGACTTATTTCACCTTAAACCCTAAATGAAAAACTTATCCTAAACCTATTTATTGAATTTCTATCTTTTATTCATTTAAATTTTATCTCTACTAAAATTCCACGTCTTACATTCTCATTAAAAAAATAAAAAAAAATCTTCCTTGAAAATTCACTTATTAAACAAGAGATGATGATATGGCTATATCTCTGATCTTGTCTTCTAACTCCCAGGTCAAGTCACAAGATTTCAAATCTCATAATACTTTAATCAGATTGATGTCTCTACCTCTGAGTCATCTCATCTTATGATCTTTGAACCTCACTAGTCTAGCATCAGAAGACAGATATTCCCTCATTTGAGCCTCCTTAGGTTTTATAACATGATTTGAATACAATATATATTTCCTCAAATAAGATACATGAAAAACGTTATGAAAATTCGCAAGATGAAGTGGTAAAACAACTTCCTAAACTCATTATTAAGTTCTCAACAAGAAATATTACTAGTGATTTGAAGCTTTATTTTGGAGGTCATAAGCCTACTTTGATGGATTACCCATACTCATATACGGTTGGGACGTTGATTCTAGAATGTCCACTTATTTGATTGAGTTTGCAAGTTGTGACTTGACAATCAAGGTTGCAAATGTGCATAACATTGTCTACTATAGAGGAAAATTTCATTGTCATTACAAAATCATGCAAGGAGTTGCTATGGATGAAAAAATTCTTGTAGGGAACTTGGTTTTTTGCAGAATAGCTATCTATTATTTGTGGATATTCAAAGTGTTGTCCATCTTGGTAAGAATCTAACTTTCCATTTTAGTTCCAAACATATAAATATGAGGTATCATTGGATACATGATGATTTGGATGCTAAGTTGTTGGAGTTGGATCAAGTTCATATCAATAACAATGGTGTTGATATCAGGACTACGGTACTATCAAGATAAAAACTTGAAGCTTGTTGTGAGGAATATATTTCGTGGTTTTAATCGTTAGGATTTTTATTGAAAATATGTGGTTGGAGAAATAAGTTTCACATTGTTGCTCTATTTTAGATTTATATTTTTTTGTTCTTCAAATTTGAAAGTGTTATTCCTTTGATGTATTGATTGGTTGTAAGCACCTGTTTGCTCATATTTATGTTTCATCTTAGTGGAGCTTGATTGACTGGCTTGGTCTTGTGGGTTTATACTTGTGAAGATTTTCCCATGTTAAAAATATTGATGTTTTTTGTGATTATTGTTGTTATTTAATTTTTTTCCTCCTATTAATTTCTTGCATGTTTCAGGAATTATTTTCGTTGCATAATTTGATACTTTTGGTGGTTGATAAAAGAATTGTTTTCCCCACCAAAATACACCCACGACATCATTACACATTTCCAATCTAGAGAACTAATATATCAACATTCATTCTCAATTTAAAATAACGCATAATAAAATCAAATTACATTTGACTCCTCATTTAAAATAACATGAATCGTTAATTCTATCTCCTATCATATCAAAGAAAATTATTATTACCTGAAGTCTTCCAAAAGACTTATATCAAGAATGTTTCACCAAAACCTAATATATATATATATATATATATATATATATATATATATATATATATATATATATATATATATATATATATATATATATATATTATATAAAAAAAATAATATATATATAAAACTCAAACATCTTTTTTTGTGTTTTTTTT
>Ga0123342_1010637_pt1 | contig 10436 bp, 11 predicted proteins | sample Turbeawhitnodule_FD_89960 | JGI IMG/M metagenome (GOLD analysis project Ga0123342, IMG submission 89960) | Root nodule microbial communities of legume samples collected from Mexico - Turtle bean Mexico white nodule | ecosystem: Host-associated > Plants > Roots > Nodule | place: Mexico: Nepantla... | reverse complement strand
ATATATATATATATATATATATATATATATATATATATATATATATATATATATATATATATATATATATATATATATATTAATATTGTGAAGTACAGATAGTTTTAACTTAAAAAGGAAAAACACTAAGGATTTATTATGAGATAAATAAATTTAGAACAAATAATTTTTTTAATATATAAGTCATGTTATTAATTACAATTAAAATTCATAAGAAATAATCAAATTTAAATAAATAAATAAATTTATTTTTAATGAATGATTTAAATTGTGATACAAGGTTATTCAAAAACAATATACAAATTTACTTTAGAGATGTAGAAATAAATTGAAATACGAAAAGAGATTTTTACTAGGATCAAATATGCGTAAAAAGATTAACGTTTTTATAATTAAGAATAAATAATGGTCAAAAGTTCTCAAAATAATCTAAAACCCTTTTTAATTTTCTCCAGTAAAAAAATATCTTTTAAATTATTTAAGAAAGAAATAGTCTAAAATAAACAGACTAAATACTATATAAGAGTATTCCACGAAATCTAAACCTTTGAGAAATAAATATCAGTTGAGTAGTGAATTAATAAATCTTAGTAGAATGCTTTTATATATTAACTTTAAAATATAATTTTTAATTTATAAAGTATTTATTTATTTACTTATTTTTTCTATAAGTTCATAAGTAATTAGTTTATTAACTGAGTTATTGAGGTGAGATGGATAAAAAAATGGCCTGAACATATCTAAAGAAATAATGAGTGTGAAGAATATGATAAAGTTAATGTATAGTATGAATAACATTATTCTTAAAAACTAATAACTTAGAACAATACTTTTGAGCATATAAGTAGAATTATCTAAATTTAGGCTATAGTATGTCTACTAGGAAATTAATGCTGAGACTACAGACAAAAATAATTCTTACTAACAATTGTGATGAAGGTATATAAAGAAGAGAGAAAGAGAGTGTTTAGATGATGTGGTACTGATGAAGAGAATGGAACAGCCTAACTCTAAAATGAAAGAACCAGTGGTGATAAGTTATGGTATCTCTTTGTTTAAGGGTATCTTTCTCTGAGGGTTTCAAAAAAATGGAATATATATCTATATGTATGCATGTGGAGTGAAGCTGAGTATCTAATCTATGGTGTTCATGCCTGATCAGGGCCACTGGGGAGCTCCTCGTAGCCATCATGGTGGGTGGCGACGTAGGTGCTGGATGGAACTGGAATGCACTTTAGGACAACAGAAACAACTAAACTTGCAGCACCAATCATCACGCTTGCTAGCCATAGTTCCCGGCTCAGAGGTACCGTTTGGGCAAAAGCACCCAGATATTGAACTATCAAGACTTGAGAGCATATCGTTACACCCATCACTATCAAGAAAACCCAGCTGCTTAACATGCCTTCAAACACATTGATCTTCTCCATGTCACGGCTGTTTATCTCGTTGAACACCTATTCATCACACAGATGTTGTTTTCAATCACAGGAGTTGCTTACTATCTGCCTCAGCATCCATGGAAATTATCGAAGCAATCCTATTATACTTATTAAGAATTTGATTTAAGTCTAACTTAACCTCTTAAAACTGGTTTATAAGATGAGGTTTATACCTACGTATATATACTACTAAATGTTCTAATCTCTAGTCGACGTATGATCTCCAAGACACCCCCAAGTCAAGACTGTAGGTCATCCATTATTATTGGACTGTTATCGGACCATTCATAATATGTTGTTCCAGATATAAATTGTCACTCTTGATATCACTCCTATCGTGAAAGAGTGTGTTGTAGATCTTACATCGACTAGAAATTAGAACATTTCATAGTATACTTTATACGTTGATTTTATGAGATTAAGTTAGGTTAAAATCCAATTCTTAACCGGAATTGAGAATCTGGGAATAGGAATGAGGAACAAATATGTTTTAATATTAATATAGAAGTATGTTAACTGATGTGTTACCTGACAAAATACAAAGGTGTTGAATATGACGGTATTCAGAAGTACGGTAGTATCAGGTCCATTGAGCTTGAGGATCTGTTCACCACGAAATTTGAGAACCAAAAGGACGATAATTTGATAGATGCTCTGACCAATTATGTTCCTCCACATGATCCTGGTGATGAATTTGGCGTTCTTTCCAATGGGTGGCCTCTTCATAAGCCCATCATGGGGAGGTTCTGTAGCCAGAGCCAACGCGCCGAGAGTGTCCATGATCATGTTTACCCAAAGCATTTGAACAGCACTAAGAGGAGCAGAGCCTGAAGTGAATTTCTGCTGTGATTAGTCATCTGAATTGAACCAATTATTTAGCTATGAACTGAAAAGCTAGTTGTGCGTATTACCTGACACGCAGGCTGAAACGAAATTCAGCATGAGAGCTACAACATTAACTGTTAACTGGAACTGAACAAACTTTTGTATATTGATATAAACAGCACGGCCCCATCTGGTAACCTTCACTATGGTTGAGAAGTTATCATCCATTACAATCACATCCGCGTTCTCTTTTGCAACCTGGAGAAGATCGAGGTTAACAGTGCTTAATAACACACCATGCTATGTAAAATAAGTGACCAAGCCACTAGAATCAGATGCTAAATGTGTTCTAGTTAAAGATACAATGCAAGCAGAAAACGGCACATAATCTCAGATAGAACAATAAATGGCTGCAGTAACAAACCTCTGTCCCTGCAATGCCCATAGCAAGTCCAATATCAGCCTCATGCAACGCTGGGGCATCATTGGTTCCATCCCCAGTTACTGCCACAACCTCATTAAAATCCTCCCTCAAAAGGGTCACTAGTTTGTGCTTGTCAAGGGGCAAGGATCGGGCCATAACCTACACACACCAAGAAACAAATTTGTAAATGCATTATCCTTGCTAAAACATTCAAAGGAGTACCCAGTGAAGAGTAATCTAGACCTGTATTTTTGGTATTATCTTTTCCAATTCTTGCGGGGACTTGTTCCGGAAATCAGGTCCCTCTATCGCGATGCCATCAGTCAATATGCCGCATTCTCTAGCTATTGCTTTAGCAGTGTTTATGTTGTCACCAGTCACCATTCTAACCACAATGCCAGCTTCTAAACAAGTCTTCACAGCTTCTTTCACTCCAGGCCTCACTGGATCCTTGATCCCAACAATAGCTATCAAAGTGTATTTGTCCTCAGGAATACCATCACTCTTGGAAGATTCTTCAATATCCTTGAAGGCAATGCAGAGTGTTCTCAGAGCCTCAGAAGCAAAACCGTTGATAACTTCTGTGATGCTACTCTTTTGCTGTTCGTTCAAAGAGACCACTCTGCCCTCTTCGTTGACAACTCGGTCGCACATTTCCACAATCAATTCTGATGCTCCTTTGCAAAATGCTCGATACTTGTAGGTGGTGCCACCGGGAAGAGCCACCATCACTGACATCTTTTTTCTGATCGAATTGAAAGGCTCAACCTTCACTATTTTATACTTGTTGTTGTAAAACTTGGAATCACCTCCCAAAAGCAAGCCAAATTCCAACAGTGCGGATTCTGTGGGAGTACCCATGATCTTGTTCTTTCCATCCACCCCTTTGACTATCTCTGAGCCAGTGTTCTGGAATATCGATTGCAAAAGAAGATCAAACGTTTGTTCAGAAATCAAGGGCTTCAACACATTTTCACTTTTAATGGCCTTAGTTTGTCCGCAAATCCATATCTTGTCTACAACCATGTGATTTGTAGTCAAAGTCCCAGTTTTATCAGTGCAAATGCAGCCTGCTGAACCCATGGTCTCGCATGCAGAGAGATGCCTCACCAGTGCCCTGTCATTCATCAATTTCTTCATTGCAAATGCAAGGCTCAGTGTGACTGCCAGAGGAAGCCCCTCGGGAACTGCCACAACTATGATAATCACAGCCGTGGCAAAGAAATTCAGAAGGTTTGATGCATCATTCAAAGACCATTTTGTGATCTCATCGTGAGCTATTTTCCCCCACAAAAACCTGCCCGTCAGAACCATGAATGTTACCAGGGCAAAACCCAAGCCTATCTTCCCAATAATGGTTGCAACTCCATTTAGTTTGACCTGAAGTGGCGTCTCATCATCTCCTCCTTCGTTCAGAGTATCCATCAATCTCCCCCATTCCGTCCTCACACCAACGGAAGTGACCAACATCTTAGCAGACCCATCTTGCACTGTGGTCCCAGATAGAAGAAAAGGCCTCCGATCATCAATATTTACAGCGTCGCTCTCACCTGAGAGAGTTTTTTTTTATCAGCAAAGATTAAACTAATCAATTAAAAGACACTTTAGGAATGTGACAACCCAAATAAGAAAACAAACCACAAGAAAACTCACCTGATAGAGTTGATTCGTCTATTAATAAGCCGAAACCAGATATCAACAACCCATCTGCAGGAACTATGTCTCCTATTGAAAGATGGACTATGTCTCCTATCACTATATCATGAATCAAAACTTTTTGCCTTCTACCGTCTCTTGTAACTTGAATGCTCACATTTTTCTTTTCTTTATCCAAGTCCTTGAATTGCAAAGACTGTCTATAGTCACTGATCGAAGTGACAAACACCACTAAGAGAATAGATAGTATGATTCCCACTCCATCGTACATACCTTTCGGCCAACCTTCGGTTAAAATTCCAACACCTACTGAAACCAGAGAGCATGCCATGAGGATGATCAGAGTTAAGTCCTGCATGGCATCCCAAACGAACATCCAGAAGCTTCTGGGGGGCTTCTCGGTGTGGCGGTTGAAACCATAGATGTTTTGTCTGTGCTCCACATCGACTGAGATAACGCCCTCTTGCAAGGACACACGAACAGCCCTTGCTACTCCTTCCAATCCTTCGTAGCGTTCTAAACATTTCTTGTCATGGGACCGAACAATGGAGGCTAGTTCGTCGGGCTCGATTTCGAAGCCTGCTTCCTGAGTCTCTTTTGAGAGCATGTAACCGAGACTACCACCGCTGTCGCTGCCGGCGACACCGTCACCTCCGCCGCCACCTTTACCTCCGCCGTCACCAGTACCGCGGCTCCCAGCTGGATGAGAAGGAAAAGAAAAAAATGTAACAAAACAGCGAGTGAAAAACAATAGGGTGAATGAAAGTGCATACCGTTAATAAAATGCAACGCTGCTTTTTGCACATAGAGAGCCACCCTTATTTTTTCCTGGTCAAGATAGTTAGAGCATATGCAAAGTGTGTTAGGGCAACTGATAAAAAATCCATGTCGTTCAACGTTTTGAAAGGTATGTATGTATATGTAAGCTCATCGAATTTTCATCCTGCATGTGCTTTCTGCTAACAGCTTACTGATAGATATTGCATTTTTTATTCACTTCAATAACCATTTTCATAGTGCCAGAGATTAAGTATAACAGTTCCTTAGATAAACAAAAAGCACACAACTAGACGTAAAATTTACTCACCAATCTAAAAAAATGAGAACTGTGACACTAGAAAAGAAAAATAAAGGAACGATAATTTGGTGAAAGAAATATCAGTGGATACAATTAATATTCTTCAAAATAGAAGTGGGAATATAGAGGAAAAGATCAATTCTGCTATGAAGACATCATTGGACTAAATTTTTCAACAGCTAAATACATGCATGAACAGCCTATATCAGTATCTCCAACATATATGATCATGTAAAGTTCATTTGCATGACATTGGTAACAAATTTGATATTACTTTTACTAAATTAAATATAATAGTTAATGTGTGAAGCATTAAGGTACTTTACATATATATGCTATATGCAATATAAAAAAGCAAAGATATACCCTACTTTGAGTCCTTTATTCTTTACCCTTGGTGTTTATTCTTTAGTTTTTACCAGTGTCTCTCGTGTTTTCTTCTTTGCCCTGATTTTATAACGTTTCATACTATTTATATTACTATAGAAGATGAGAGGTTAGAAACTGTATGCTTAGGAGTTATATATGCAGTCCCTGGTTTAGTAGAACAATACAATTGTGTTATAGCATTCTGAATAATTTGATGGATCGTCTTAGTTCTTTTAATAATAAGAGTGTAATAATATATGGGCAATCATATACGAAACTCTCATTTAATATTTATTTATTTTATATATATGTGTGTGAGAGAGAAGAAGAAGTTAACAATTTTTTTTTTATCAGCAGAAGTTAACAATAATTCGTGTGTATCCTAAACAAATTTGTCCAAGAAAATTAACTTGGAGAAGTTATACCAATTATCTTATGCATTTGGTTCTTTTTTTAGCTATATAATCATTTGATTTCTCTTGTCTTGTTATCGACCTAATGTGAAAAGAAAATTTGTTGTCATCCTTGAAAGAGAAATTGTATTGTACTCATTAATTATTTTTAATGGATGTTTTTACTTGATCAAGTCTCGTGGATTTTTCTTTCATATCAAGGTGTTTTCTTACGTTAAAAGTTTTGGTGCGTGATGGTTTCCTTCTTTTGTTTGATGCATCACATTGTTTTGCCTATTATTATCTTTTGTTGTTTGATATTTTTCCAGAGCTTACTATTATTTACAAAGAAGAATTCATCTGAATTTTACTTCCGCTTGTTATTTTTATTTATAAATGTACAAACAAGGCTAGTTGATTTTGTAGAGATATTTTTACTTGTGGTTAATGTTTTGAAACAAAGTTGTACTTGCTTTGACAACAAGTTTAAATTTAGAAGTTGACCATCTTGATGTAAAAACAACATTGTTTCATGGAGGATTGGAGGAAGAGATCTATATGGAACACTATGAAGGTTTCACAGTCAAAGGTAAAAAAAAGCTTGTTTGTAGTTTAAGGAATGACTTAATGGATTCAAACAAGCTCCAAGATAATGGTATAGAAATTTTTTTCTTACATGTATGATAAGACTTGTTCTGATCATGGTATTTTTGTGATGAAATTTTTTAGTGAAAAATTTATTATTCTTTTGCTCTATGATGATGACATGTTTATTGTTGGTAATGACATAAACAAGATTCAAAATCTTAAAATGGAGCTAAGCAAATCTCTTGTTGTAATGAAGATTTAGGTTCTACAAAACAAATCCTTGACATTAAAATTAGTTGATACAGGAAGATGGAAAATTGGGGATATAATGGGCACCCCACTTGCAAGTCACTTCAAGTTGAGCTCAAAACAGTGTCCATATTCATTTACATTTGGTAGTTTAATGTGTGCTATGGTGTGTGTATGTTCAAACATTACCCATGTTGTTGGGGTTGTTATTCGTTTCCTTGTTAATCATATTGAAAAGAGCATTGACAAACTCTAAAGTGATTACTCATGTATCTCAAATCTATTTCTGGAGTTTGATTATGTTTTGGAAGTGGCAAGCCTTTATTTAATGGTTACGCAAATGCATATATAACTAATGATGTGGGTTCTACTGGTTCATGACAATCTGACTACAAACTGTTCTATATTCTATAAAGACAAAATATATTGTTGTTATAAAAGTTGCTAAAGAGTTTTTGTGAATGCTTAAATTCCTACAATTTGTATTGCTATATATTGTCAAATGCAATCCATCTGAACAATAACAAAGCAAAACATATTGACGTATGATATCATTGAATATGTGGTGCATTAGAGATGAAATAATTATGATTACAAAAGATCCATACATATGATATGAGAATGACTTAGATATGACGACAAAGATCTTACATATTGAAAAACTTGCCATATGCAGGGAGAAAGAGTTTGGTTGACTACTACCCTAATTATGAAAGAGCTATCAGATTAAAAGTTTTGGTGTCTTCTTGTTTTCCTTTTTTTGGTTTGGTGTATCTCATTCTTTTTACTGTTTCTTGTTTGATATTAAGGAAAGAAGTGAACCCTACTTGAGACAGCTATACAATACTACATTAGAAAAATATTTAGGTGAGAAAGTATATGTTCTTAATTGGAAAACCCTACTTGAGACAACTATATAATACTAAATATAATAATCTCTCACAACAGAAATTCAAACTCACTGTGTCCTGGAAAGGTAACCTTCTAATAAACTCAAAAAAAACTCAAATTTTCTAATATATATATATGTATATGTATGCATGTATATAGGTTTAAAATACCTCCAAAAAGATAAAGTTGGCGAGAGAGAAATTTTTTCAATCACTATATCAGAACCCTTAAATCTTGATCAATTAAGTTTTGATAAAAAAAAATACAAGTAAATTTGGCCGTGATCCTGTGGCGGAAGGAAAACACCGTTTCCAAGGTAGAATTTGGCGACAACGTGAGAAAGAAGCTCCGACGACACTACGTTAACTGGTTTAATAAGGACTTAATTACACTAAGAACTAGTTTCATTGCTCGCTACGCTATGTGCCTGCATTTTCACCGAGAAATTTCATGGAACATGGACATTCGCAAAAGGAGCAAAACCAATCGGATATTGATCCAGTGTGAGTTTTTCTGAAGCGGAAAATGGTAAAACAGATACGCACATGTATGAACAGCGGAATCGTTATTTGATCCAAAAGCGAAAAGGAATTCAGAGAGATTAATTAGGTATTGAAATGGAAAGCGGAAGAGAGGAAGGAGTACCTGGAGCTTCCTACGCTTGTGTTCGGCTTCCGCGCGCTGGGCGAGATTGGCGACCATGCGGAAGCGGCGGCGGGGATTTTTGACGACGGCGACGGCGGATCTCCATCGGCGGAGCGCGGACTCGGAAGGGTTCTTCGGCTGGACGCTGAAGTTTTCTCTGAGGTACTTCTCCATTGCTATCCACTGATCACTCAGCTCTCTTCATTCACAATCACTCTCTTCTTTTACTATTGTGATTTGATTCAGAAAAACGATAGGAGGAAGAGAATCAAAGAAACTTTCAAACGCAACGCCGAATATGGCGCCAACAAGAGAGAGAAACACCTTCTACATGCATAAATTAACTTTTTTACAATCCTCTAACATTTATATATAATTATATTGATTTAGATAATTAATGACATTTCTTGATAATTAATTAACGTGACTTACTAAATTCGTAATAATAAACATATAAATTAATTTTAAACTTTTTTTTGTTCTGTTAAATGTGAAATGCATGTTTTTCACGTGGGTAATTGAAAAGGCGTAAAGAGTGGTGAAAAATATCTAGTCACAGAGTGGGCACTTATCTTCTTTGGTGCAGTTTCGTCACCGAGAATTGGCGTTGGAGAAGAGCTTTTCGCGGGAGAAAAATCTCCGGAGAAATCGGCGAAACGAGAATGTTGATAAAAAGACGGCAACAAGGTAACGCAGCAGAGGTTGAGGGAAGAAAACGGAAGCGGCGGTTGCAGGATTTCACAGAGAGAGAGAGAAGAAGAAGAAGAGAAGAGAGTGAAATGGAGGAGTCGTGCGCGATGTGCGAGAAGAGGGCGGTGATGCTGTGCGAATCGGACCAGGCGAAGCTGTGCTGGGAGTGCGACGACAAAGTTCACGGCGCCAATTTCTTGGTGGCGAAGCATTCGCGCGTGCTTCTGTGCCGTTCGTGCTATTCCCCCACTCCCTGGAGAGCCTCCGGCACCAAACTCACACCCACCGTCTCCTTCTGTCAACCTTGCGTCGCGAATCAGCATGCCAGGTTGCACCGATTGGTCAACAATGTCTGCCAACACCACAAAGAAGAAGGGGAGAACGAACCGCCCCCGGTCTCCTCGGCTTCCGCCACGTCATCACCTCACAGTGCTTCCAGTTTATCAGACTGAGAAATAACTCTTTCTCCATGGATTCCCCATGGGGTTTTTCAATAAAATGGTGTATTTTTTTTTCATATTTACATAAATGGACAAAAGTTAAAAAAATTACAGTGGGCAATTTTTGGTCAAAGTTGCCAATGGTGTAGGCAACATCAATTAAATTTGTTAATCTTTCCACTTTTTTTTTTTTAATTAAAGTTTCTAACTGCATTGGCAACTCGGCAATTTCACTCCATTAAAGTTGCCAACCGTATTGGCAAGTTCAGTTCATTTTTTTTAAATAATTAATTTTGTTAAAAATTAAAAAATTTATATAATAATAATTTTTAAAATTAAAACTATTAAAACTAGTTTTTTGTTTTCACAAGAAACAAAGTTACCCAAGATTAAGTTGGATTAAAAATAAGTTGTGTAATAAATATAATATATTTAGTATTTTTTAAATATTAAAATTAAAAATACTTTTGTTGTTTTTAAAAAATTGAAATTATATTGATGAAGTAACATTTATAGTTGATATAGTTATAAATAAATAGGTTAGTGTTTAACAATATTTATAAAATAATAAATAAGTACAATTCATACATGATTATAAAATAGAGATGTAGGAAAAGTTGTCATTTACAACTCGTTTGCATAATGAAATGGATCAACCAATTCAAAACAAGCCAAAAAAATGTTCTTACTGTCGCAATGAAGGTCATAACAGAGGAAATTGTCCATTTAGACAGTAGAATCATCCTT
>Ga0123342_1010636_pt1 | contig 10437 bp, 6 predicted proteins | sample Turbeawhitnodule_FD_89960 | JGI IMG/M metagenome (GOLD analysis project Ga0123342, IMG submission 89960) | Root nodule microbial communities of legume samples collected from Mexico - Turtle bean Mexico white nodule | ecosystem: Host-associated > Plants > Roots > Nodule | place: Mexico: Nepantla... | reverse complement strand
ATTGGGGGTCCATGCTTTTCTATATCTTCAATAGTATCATCATGTTTTTGTTTCAACTTATAATGTGATAACCCACACCTCAGACATCTTTTCAACAATTCTAAATCTTTCCAGTATAATATACAATCATTAGGACATGCATGTATCTTTTTATACTCCATACCCATTGGACAAAGAATCTGTTTGGCCTCATAATTACGATTAGGTAGAGTATTTCCCTCTGGAAGCATATCCTTCAACAATTGTAGCAATTCCGTGAAGCTTTTATCAGTCCATCCATTTATTGCCTTCAAATTCATCAGTCTTAACACCGCTGACAACTGTGTGAAGTTAGTTGATCCAGGATACAATGGAGTCTCTGCATTGCTTGACATACTTCCATATCCATGCGCTTTTGCAAAAGACTCAGCTCCTACATCACGAATCATGTCCTCCAATCGATCATCATCTACATCATCGTGTACTGCTTCATCCATGGTGGACCCACGTATTCTTCAGTTATGAAATTACGTGGTAAATTTAATAATTCACTATGCCATGTCCAAGTTGTATAAGATCGAAGAAACCCATCACATAGCAGGTGCTCTCTCATTATATTAACATCCAGTATCCTTCCATTCAAACAATTAACGCACGGACACCTGATCTTTGCTCAATCATGACCACTATTAATCGCGTTACGTTGTGCAAATTGTATAAATTCTTCTACTCCTCTTTCGTACTCCTCACTTATACGAACACAATTCATCCAATTTCGATCCATTATATATTCTGCAATATTCATTTAGAATCAGGGTTCTATCTCACATGTTTGCTGAGGGTCGAACACTCTCGGACTCAATCCCAGCACGTATTATTGCCGAGGGTCGAACACCCTCAGACTCAATACAACAACGATAATTCTATTCAAAACTAACAACTAACATAACATAAGTACAAATTATAATAAATACTGAATAATATAAATTTTAAAAAATAAAAAATTATAATACATAAATAAAAACAAATTCATAACATTCAAAAAAATCAAAAAATTTAAAAAACCCACCAACCTTGTGTGAGAAGGCTTCGTTGGTGAATAGTGCACAAGGAGCAGAAGCGGGGGTGGCGGCAGCGGAAGCAGTGGCGGACAATGAAGCTGCGATGAAGCAAAGAGAAAAACCCATCAAACCCACACGAAGGCAGTGTAACAGTAGCTAAACCAAACCAAAGAAAAATGAAAAACTTCTATATACATTCGGTGCAGCACAAAACGAGGACGAAGAACTTACAAAATGAATGAAGCTGAGAAGAACAGATTGAATGGAGCAGAAATAGCGCAAACGCGAGTTGGAACGGAGCAGGAATAATGAAAGGAAATGCAAAGAGGAGAAAGAAAGTATGAAAAAATGTGGTGCGCTCCAAATGTTAGGGTAAAAAAGATTTACAACTCCGGCTATTAGGTAAAGCCGCATTTGTACCGCATGTGTAAATCCAAGTGCTTTGATTTACAAATGCGGCTTTACCAATAGCCGCATTTGTAAATCAACATAATTTCAAAAATGCCACTGCATTTTTTACGAATGCATGTAAGCACAAAACTGCACTAAATAAATAACAGTCTTTTCTTCATTTTGCACTATTGTATGATGCTTTATTATGATTTATCTCCTGCTGCTATAACTCTGCACACACTGAGTAGCATTAATTCTACACTGATTTACATACTGCTTTTACTGGTCTTTATGCTTATGGCTTATGCAGAAAACTTGTTTGTGTGTGTCTTGTTATCCTGCTGCTATACTTGCTTGGTATATGCATAAATTTTGTTTTGTAGGACCTTTCAAGTACAAGTGCTATGATGAAGACTAATCAAAATTATGCTTATTATTATGGTTCAAGAGCATACACCTTACTCAAATTCTTGACAAGTCAAAATTCATGACCTATGTAAAGTAAGTTGTATATGTTCATCCTATGTGTTTGGCTTCATAAGACCAAATGAACTTCTAAACATGTTGAGGTAATGCAAAGGTATGAATGTATTTCATTATGCATTTCCCATCACTTTGAAAGATAATTTGCTTTGAAAAAACATTTTCTTGCCGTCTCAGAAAAACAATCGATTGTTTTACCTCTGGCACATTTGAATAAAGCTTTTTTAAATTCTTATGCATGATTACAACTGTTTCTTTTCTTTCAAAACCCATTATGGGTCAAATATGCATTCTTTGTGCCTCTGAATTAGATAATAAAGGGATATATTCTTTGTTTTCCTTGAAATTCAAAGCTTTATATGTATGGCAATCACATTGGTGGTCATGGGTTAATGAATATTTGTATATGTGATTACATTTGGAGACTTCATCTTGCTTGGGTTTATTATGTTGTTTGCTTGCGAGATATTGGATTGTGTGTGTTGGAAGAGTTGCCCAAGGATAAATCGTTTTGCTACAGTTACTGCAATCAAATATATGGGACTCTACAAAATTCAGTTTCTGCTCGAGTAAATATCATACCAGCTTCCTAGGCAAAATTATATTTTGTTGATAGTTCAAAAGATTTGGGTGTACTTGGTTGGGGATGTGCTTTTATCCCAACTGACTTGCCTCTATTGACATCAAGTTATGAGGATGGCATATGCTATGTGAAGAATGTGATTTAGATTGTGGGACTAACTTGAAGATAAACTTCTTTTGAAGTACTCCATTGCTGGGAACTACTGGATGAAGAAAAGATCGGGGGAGAAACTGTGGTCTCCTTGTTGAAATTTCTGGGGTCTATGGTACTTTAATTCTACTGTTGTCATAGCTCTGATACACCATAGATTTTTGCTGCAATTCTGTTATGGTATCACAGGTTTGTTGCTGCAATGGTGTTGCTACACACACTAGTATTATGGTTTTTCTTATTAAGAAATAAGTTGGATATTCTTAATTCTCAAATTCCTTCTTAATTCTGTTTTTTCCCCTTCTTCTATTCTATTTGTGAAGACAAATTTGGAGAGAATTATATGGTTTGTATGCTGCTAAATATTTGCTACATATCTGCTTTAAAACTGGGTTTATATGATTTAGTTAGGTGCTGCATAACTCTAATTCTGCACCTTGTTTTCACTAGTTTTCACTCTGATTTTGTTGGTTTTCCTTATGAGAATCACCTAGTGAAAACTAGTTTTGTGGTGCTAATGATATCTGGATATGATTACTTCTGGTACATGGAAAAATTATGTTTTGCAGGTACTAAGAAATTCAAACAGAGCATCACAAGCACATCACAAGCAAACTAAGGATTTGTCTTCATCAAATAGGGAAAGATTGTTGAACAAGATGCTTTGATGTCTCCAAATCCAAGTGGAAAGCTTGAAGACCTTGTTGATGTGTGTGTGTGTTGTCTAGTTGTTTGAAACTTGTTAATTCACTCCTTAAGATGATCCAAGTTCATTTGAATCTTTAACCTTTTGAAAAGATGAGTTTTCTAAAAGGTAGTGAAATTTCAACAGGTTGAAATTTCGACTCAACAGGTTATTTAACACTTGATGAATTTTAAAATGATTTGGAAAAGCTTTGTCTTTGCCTTTGCTGTCAAACAAATTTCAACAGGTTGAAATTTCAAATCAACAGGTTGTTTGACACTTAGTGGATTTTAAAATGTTTTGGAAAAGCTTTGTCTTTGCCTTTGCTATCAAACAAAAATCAATCGATTGTTTCGATAAATCAATCGATTTTTTTTTTCTTCTGAAAATCTTAACAGAATTTTGTTAAATTTTTTTTTTTTAAATGATTACAACAGCTTTTGGTTTTTTGTTTTAACTGTTTTAACCATTTGATTGAAAGATAAAAAGGTAGTTTTATGCACCTATGCATTAACTAAGTGAGAGAGATCAATCAAAAACTATTTTCCAGTTTTGAAAGAGCTTTTGGATCATCTCAAGTGTTGAATAGGATTGGGTCTTGTATTATGAACTTTGATCTTGTGATTTACCCAGGTGTATTCTATTCCCTTCTTCCTTGATAATTGTATTTATGTACTGGTGTTGCCAAGAAGTGTTGTATGTTCTTGAGGGGATCAATATCAACATTCTTGGTGTGGTTTTTTATGCCAAGGAGTGGTGTGTGTTCTTAAGGGGTTCAAGATCATCACTCTTGGTGTGTGTAGCTTGTAATCTAAGGTTGATTTCATAGTGAATTCTCAGTGGTTTCTGAGGATTGGATGTAGCTCTTGGTTAAGAGTGAACCAGTATAAACATTCTATGTGAATCTCTCTATCCTCTCACTTTTTAAACTACTTTAACTTTGTTTTTTATAAACTGCTGATAAAAACAACCGATTGATTCAGAAAAACAACAGGTTGATTTTCTGCATCAAGCTTAAAAACAATTTTATATTTGGCTGGACAATTTTTCCATTGATTAATTCTTCATAGCTTTTCAATTTGCCTTCAATACTTGCAAAAATCTTTCAAAAACAATTCACCCCCGTCTTGTTTTAGCCCTTTAATTCTAACAATATTGTGATGTCTGGGGTCCTCATAAAATTCCTACACACACTGGTTTGCATTACTTTCTTACAATTGTTGACGATTTTTCTCATTGCGCATGGATTTTTCTCATGCATCATAAATCAAAGACACAATTTTTATTAACTAATTTCATACAATTCGTCAAAACTCAATTTCAAACAAATGTTCAAACAATAAAAGTGGATAATGGCACAAAATTTATCTCTCTTCGTAGTTTTCTTCAAAATAAAGGAATTGAGCTCCAAAATTCTTGCATTCACACTTCACAACAAAATGAAGTTGTTGAGCGAAAACATCGGCACATTTTGAATGTTTCTCGTTCTATCATGTTTTAATCAAATGTCCCACTTGAATTCTGGGGGGAATGTGTCTTAACTGCAGTTTACCTCATAAACCGAGTTCTAACACCATTGTTATCCAACAAATCTTCATTTGAGGTCTTATATAACTGCCTTCCTTCTTTTGCACATTTACAAGTCTTTGAATGTGAATGTTACGCGACCAATGTTCACCTTAAACAAAAATTTGACCCTCGTGCATCTATTTGTGTCTTCATGGGGTATCCACATGGCCAAAAGAGTAAATAACTTTTTTGATTTACTAACCAAAATAATATCCATTAGTCGTGATGTATATTTTCAAGAAAATATTTTTCCCTTTTCATTCTAAATCTTTATAGTTTCCTCAAAATTCATCATTATATTTTCCTCTACCTCACAACATTTCCTTTCAGACACTGATTCAACCGATATCCTCTCCTGATTTTACTCCCAATTACACGCTACCCTTACTTCATCACAATCCCAAATTCCTCTGATGTCACTATTCAAGAATCCTCATCCCCAGAAACAACCATACCATTCTCATCTCATTCTCCATTGCGTACTCTGTCTTCTTCCTCACCTTCCGCGATGTCAGAACCCTCCAATCTGTCACCAATTTCGACCCTAGATGAACCTCCTCTCTGTCGTTCCACGCATCATATTCAACCTCCAGCATGGCAAAAGGACTACAACATGTCTTCCCACATTAATCACTTTTTGACGCAATCAAGTTCTCGTAAAGGTTCAAGGTATCCCCTTTTTTCTCATTTGTCTATTTTTCGTTTTTTCTCCTAATCATCGTGCCTTTTTAGCCCTCTTAACAGCACAAAAAGAAACATTTTCTTTCGAGCAAGCTGATTGTGATCCAGTTTAGCGTCAAGCCATGTCTGCTGAACTTCAAGCTTTAGAATGCAACAACACATGTCGCTAGGTATATAAAATCAAGTATAATTCTGATGGGACCATTGAGCAATATAAAGTTCTTTTGGTCACCAAGGGCTTCACCCAAGTTGAAGGTATAGACTATAAGGAAACTTTTTCTCCTATTGCCAAGCTCACCACTCTTCGTTGTTTATTAACTGTTGCTCCTTCTCGTAATTGGTATACTCATCACTTTGATGTGCACAATGCATTCCTTAATGGGACATTACAAGAAGAGATGTATATGACTCGACCTCTTGGTCTTCGCCGATAGGGGGAGAATCTAGTATGTTGGTATCACAAATCTATTTATGGTTTAAAACAAGCATCACAAAATTGGTTCTCAACTTTTGTAACTACTGTTAAATTTGTTGGTTACATACAATCAAAGGCGGATTATTCACTTTTTACTAAATCTCAAGGTAAAAAGTTTACTACTATTCTCATTTACATTGATGACATCCTATTGACTGGTAATGATTTACATGAAATCAAGCTGCTCAAAAGTCATATGCTTAACATTTTCTTATTGAAGACATCAGTAAATTGAAATATTTTATGGGGATAGAATTCTCTCGTTCCAAAAGAGGGATCTTTATGTCTCAAAGAAACTGACAGATGAAGATGGAGAAATACTTAATGATCCGAGCAAGTATCAGAGACTGGTTTGAAGATTAATATACTTGACTGTTATTAGACCTGACATAGTTTATTCAGTACGTAGCCTTAGTGAATTCATGAACACACCCCGAAAGCCACAGGTCAAGGTCTTTTTCTACCATTTGAAAATAATTTAACTCTTAATGCTTATTGTGATTCAGATTGGGGAGGATGTCGTACCATAAGGTGTTATGTTTCTGGTTACTGTGTTTTTCTCAAATCATCACTCATCTCCTAGAAATCGAAGAAACAAACGAATGTATCACGTTCGTCGGTAGAATCAGAATACAGAGCAATGACAAATAATTTTATGGAATTGCCTTAGTTGAGATATATACTTCAGGATTTGAAGGTTGAATTGCACAAACCGACTTCGTTATTTCGTGATAATCAAGCAATGTTACATATTACAGCTAATCCAATTTTTCACAAACATATAAAACACATTGAGATTGATTGTCACATAGTTCGGGAAAAACGTCAAACAGGTGAGATTCATCCATGTTATATTTCTACAAAGATGCAGTTGACAGACATTTTTACAAAAACGCTTGGTTGAGAGCAATTTGAATTTTTATGCAGCAAGTTGGGAGTTTTGGATTTGCACTCTCCAACTTGAGGTGGAGTATTAAGGAATATATCAATTATTATATGATATTATTAGTCATTATATGACTTTATTAGTTATTAAGGAAATTATACATCAATTATTATATGATATAATTAATTATTATGTGACATAATTAGTTGATTGAATAAACATAATTAGGTTTTATATTAATTCTCTGTAGTTATATTTTTGTTTGTATATATATACTACACTCCTTCAATGATAATTCATTCAATTTGAAACCAATCTTTTTATTCTTGTCAGAGATGAATCTAGCGTTTTCTTCTCGGAGCTCCAACGCTCACGTACAGTTTCTTCAACATTTACTTCCACAGGTTTGATTCAAAACAATGTTTCTGTTTTTGCTACATTGCTAAAATTTGAATTCGCGAATTGGTAAATTGGTACTGAGCCTGTTGGTGAAAGATTAAATGAGCACGTGAAGCTATTTCAGTGCATAATCGAATTGAAGCATTATAGGTGTAATTGAACGGTGCAATTTTGTTTTGCGATTTCCATGTTTGGTGAATGAATTTTTGGTGCTATTCATACATGTGTGGTAGTTGATTTAGCATTATTTTGAATCTCTATTTTGAAGCATTCAGTGGAACCATTGAATTAGATTGATGTCACTTGAATTTGGTTTGAAGTAGATAATGTGTTTGTGAAATTGCTTCAATGAAAATTATTTTACCGTAATTCCAAGTGCATATTTTGGTATTTTAATATGTGAGCAGGAGTATTTGAGAATGGAACTTAGCAACTCAAATTGAGGCTCAACTGTGCAAGATAAATAACAACTCAGTGATTGGTTTCTTTTTGAATTGGTCTTGTCTCAATATAGATTCTGGTGCTGAAATTGCTCCAATAGGAATTGAAAATGACTGTTGTTATTGAATTTTGTTGGCTGATTACAACTGTTTGGAAAATTGGTTTTTAAATTGTTAAATTCTACAAGTGTTCTTTAATTGAATAAAATTTTGACGCATAATTGATTGGTGTGTTGATCTAATGATTTAGTTAAATTGCATCATTGATGGCCTGCTTATTTCTGGGTATCATAAGGGAGGAGGGAGGGCGAGCGGGTGGAATGTGTGTTTGGTTCAGTGTGTTTGAGGGTGTTGGTGCGGATGGGATAGCGGGTTAGGGCGTTTTTTTACCCTTCACAAAAGTGAGAAGATTTGTGATGATTAGACGTTGGCACAACAGACATAATGCAATTTTACTTTCATACCCTTCCATCCATTCTGAATATATTAAACAGTGTGGGCAATTGTGCATGCATTTTTTAATGGGGTTTCTTCCTTACAGTGTTTAGAGTGCTAGCAGTGGTACAAAAGAGAATCTTGATCACTTTTTTTTAAAAGTTGTAGATCCGTGAACTTTCTTAGTGTATAAAAAAAATTAGGTTTGTCAGAGTTCAACTTGTTGTGAAGTTTGTATTGTGAAAGCTCATGTGCCCAAAATGAGTGAAAGTGAGAACTGGTTTGACGAAGAGCAATAAAAGAAGGTAATATCCCTTGACTGTCTTGATTTTTTTAACAAAATCAATTTCCTTGTACGTTGAGAATCATTCAAAATTTTGACATAAACAACAAAATCGATTATGGTGCTTGTTTTAAACAAGAAGAATCGATTTTTGAATTTTCCAAGTGCATAATCGATTTTTGTATTTTTCGAAATGTTGTAGAATCGATTTTCGAATTTTCTGGATGCAGGTTGAATCTTGGATGCTCTGGTTGCAATGGTTCTTTGCTTCTGTTCATCATTATCATCATCTTCTTCTTCTTCTTCTTCTTGAGACCCCAGGTACAGATATGCCGTTTCTAAGACTTAACTTAAACAAATTACTACTTTTGAATGTTCTCACTGACTTGATCGTTGGAGTGTGATCAACAAGTAGAGCACCCTTTGTCCCAGCGAAACCACCTTCCAGAGCAGCAAGAGGAGACAAATTAGAAGCGGGGCTCTCCACTCAAGTCAACTGAGGTCAACGGACAAGAACAAATATATATATATATATATATATATATATATACTATGTGCTTACTGTTGATCAAGAGTGATCAAAGGCTTTGAAGAATCCAAATCCAAGTGTTTGATGAAAGGTTGGAGTTGCTGCTGTATTTAGGATAGGATTTGGGTAGTTTATTTGTGTAATCTACTCTTTGTTGAATCTAAAGCTAAAGTGTTTTTAAAATCTTTTAAGATTAAAGTGTTTTTCAAACTAAGTGAAAAACAACCTGTTGTTTTGTCGAAACAACCAATTGTTTTACTCTTATGTGTTTTTGAAAAGGTTGAAAACTGTTTTGGTTGGTTGACTTACTGTCAAACCAAAACAATCGATTGTTTCGTGATTTCAATCGATTGTTTGTTTGAAAATCCTAACAGAATTTTGTTTTCTTAGTTGAGTGTGCTTTAAACGATTTTCAACTGAATACGCTCCTGTATTAAATGCTTTGACCAATCTTTGAAAGCTATAAATAGTTTGTTTATGTTTTATAACAAACAAGAAAAACAGATTTGAGTTTTTCATAAGTGAAAGATTGTTTTCAAGTTTTCAACATTCACTTTTAAGCTTTGGTTTTCTCAAGAGAGAGTGGAATAGGATTACATATGTATTGATTTCAGTTTGTTCTGTAAACAAGTGTAATTCGTTCTGAATTCTTTGTAATTTCTGGTGTTGTAAGACAATGAGTGTTGTGTGCTCTTGAGGTTGTCAAGATCAACATTCTTGGTGTGTGCTGTGCCAAAGGAAGTGTGTTTCTTGAAGGGTTCAAGGTCACTTCTTTGGTGGTTTTGTGTGTAATCTGTATTTGATTGCTTAGGGGATTGCCCAGTGGCTTCTGGGGACTGGATGTAGTTCTTGCTTTAAGAGTGAACCAGTATAAACTGTTTGTGTATCTATTTCTTCCCTTAAACTCATTTAAATTCAGTTGTTATTGCTTTGCTGGTATAAACAACCGATTGTTTCTTCGAAACAATCGTTTGTTTTTCTGGTGTTGTGCTGTTTTGTGCTTTATATCTTGGCTAACTGAATTTCTGATTGAGTTTCATATAAAGGATTTTGTTCTAGCTGAAAAAGTTTTCAAAAACTCCCTTTAAACAATTCACCCCCCTCTCGTTTAAGGCCATATATTCTAACAATTGGCATAAAGAGCTTGGTACTTGTAAAATACTCAAGTTTGATCCTAAAATCTTTTTTCAATGGCTGAAAAACTACCTTTTGGAGAGGGCGCTTCAATTAACAGACCACCTCTGTTCTGTGGTTTGAATTATCAATTATGGAAAGTTAGAATGAAAATCTTTGTTGAATCTCTTGATAAAGGAATTTGGGATGCAATTGAAAATGACCCTTTTATTCCTAAATTTGAAAAGGATGGATCTTCTATTGAAAAACCTTGGTCCCAATGGACTGATGCT
>Ga0123342_1010635_pt1 | contig 10437 bp, 4 predicted proteins | sample Turbeawhitnodule_FD_89960 | JGI IMG/M metagenome (GOLD analysis project Ga0123342, IMG submission 89960) | Root nodule microbial communities of legume samples collected from Mexico - Turtle bean Mexico white nodule | ecosystem: Host-associated > Plants > Roots > Nodule | place: Mexico: Nepantla... | reverse complement strand
GGACCCAAATACGATGGGAAATACCTTCATGAGGTGGTGAGAGAGAAACTCGGAGAGATTCGGTTGCATGACACTCTCACCAACGTTGTGATTCCCACCTTCGACATCAAGTCTATGCAACCCTTTCTTTTTTCTTCTTATCAGGTTAACTTTCCTCCCTCTTTTTTTTTTTTCTTTTCATCACTTCTTAAATGAAAAGAATGAGAAAGAAAGTAACAGGAAGGTTTGAAATGAATTGATGCAGATGAAGAAATGTTCTTACATGGATGCTAAACTCTCAGACATTTGCATAAGCACCTCCGCTGCACCTACTTAATTATCTGCCTGCACACACTTTCACTAACCAAGACTCCCAAGGGAACCTACACCAATTCAATCTCATTGATGGCGGCGTCTGTGCAAATAACCCAGTAAATATATATGCATAAACTAAAATTGATTCTTGTTTCAAAACTTTTATTTGACTAATTAATGATAATGATGAATGATATTATGACTGACTTGTTTTGTTCTGGGAAATTGATGATGCAGACCCTAGTTGCCATGAACGAAGTTACAAAGCAAATCATGAAGCAAAATTCAGATTTCTTTCCCATGAAGCCTCTGGAATATAGTCGGTTCCTGATAATTTCAATAGGCACTGGAACAGCAAAAAATGAAGAAAAAATCAATGGTCAAATTGCAGCAAAATGGGGGTTATTGGATTGGCTAGCCTACAATGGCAGTACTCCATTGACAGACGTTTTCACGCAATCGAGTGCATACATGGTTGATTTCCATTTATCTGCTGTGACTCAAGCACTTCACTCTGAAGATAATTACCTTCGAATTCAGGATGACACTTGAGTGGAACGGATTCTTCAGTCGACATTGCTACGAAGGAGAATCTGCAGAAGCTTTGTGAGATTGGTCAAAATCTGTTGAAAAAACCAGTCTCTAGGATCAATTTAGTGAATGGTCTCTTTGAGCCACTCGCCAACGGGGAAACTAATCAAGAGGCTCTCACAAGGTTTATTTTTTAATTCAAAAATATTTTATTAACATCCTCTTATTACTAACACAGACTTGACACCGCTTGCGTGACATTAATTGACGTAAACACCAAACTAGTTCCTCCATATATACGGATAAACACAAAACTGGTTATCCGTGTGTCTGTAAGTGGTTATCTATGTGATGTTTATGGTCACACACTCTTCATGAATTTTTATTTTTAATAAAAACCATGTATTACATCGGTTAGATGACTTAACCGATGTAAAAATCATATATTACATCGGTTATATGACTTAACCGATGTAGGTTTTTCCAAATATACTGGCACACACAAAATTGGTTATCCGTGTGTCTGTAAGTGGTTACCTAGGTGACGTTTATGACCCACCCACTCTTTATGAAAAAAAAATCAATTTTTTTTAATATGAACCATATATTACATCGGTTAGATGACTTAATCGATGTAATGAGTCATTTTGAGTAAAAAAAAAAATATATTACACCGATTTCTAAAAATCGATGTAATATATTCTTTTTTATCTTATTTTAAAGCTTGCGTTGCTCATTCGCGCGCAATCTCACGCGTTAAATGTGTGTCAGGTATAAAGGGTGTGAATATATCGAGATTTTTTTAATTACTCTAATTAGTTTTGATTTAATTAATAGAATTTATATTAATTGAATATATTCTAATTAGTGCTTTGATTTCAGGTTCGCGAAAATACTCTCTCAGGAGAGGAGGCTCCGTGAGATGAGATCCCCACACACTACTAAGAACCCCGTCGTCTTCTAGTTCTCTTCATCATTCTATATATTTTTTTTCTCTTAACTTTCTTCTGTACATTTCTTAATTCAATTCACTTTGTTGAATACGATGTAACTTCAATTCAGGGGCTACTTTATTATTATACTTTTGTCTTTATTTAATAAACTGATATAATTTAAATTCTTTATTGATTAATTCTTCGTCTTATTGTTATTTACCCTAAAACAAAATCAAAAGTAAAAGTAAAACAACATTATACTAATCATATAACAAACTATTAGAATAGAAAACCAAAGACTATATAATTCCTTATATATATATGCGTGAAGGTTTAAATCAATTTTGATGTATACATTCCTAGATTTGAGATATGACTGGATCCAAAGCAAAATAACTTGTTGACTGATCCAGGTAATCAATAAACCTTCAATTACCTTAAATCAATGTTATAACAAATTATTATCAACATCATATATACCATAATTAAATAAATAAACATAATTTTTAGCATGAGAGAAAGAATTGATGAAGATTTATCAGTGGGTTTATTTTAGGAGTAGGTTGTGTTGAAAAAAGTTTTAACAAAAAATTATTTAATTATCTATATTCTAAATTTAGTAGAAAAATCTTGATAGCTAATTAAATCAAATTTATAAATTATTTATCAAGAAATTAATTTAAAAATTAAAAAAAAAAATTAATCTCTAAATTAATTTTTAATTTAATTAATATAATAAATAATTATATTTTATTTAATAATTTCCTTCTCATATATATTCAACTTATAATTTATGGGACGTGACCGAAACCCAACCATAGACTTTTATTCATGACAAGAAAGAAAAGAGATAAAGGACAAAAGCGTTTTCAACCCAGAATTAAATAAGCACACAAAGTGTACATTATTTAACATACAAAGCGTTTACATCAACTTGTAAAGAAAATTTATTTCGATTGATTAGTCGTGCATGGTGTCTAGATGGGTTAGTTCAGAATCCTCTATACACGTCCCTATGTTGGTCGACCATGGTACAATTTATACTTATTGTTTTATTAATATTATATCAGTTATCTTAATAAAATTTCTATTTAGTTATAAAATCTGAGATAAAATTATCGCTTAGTTATATTTTTTTTCTAAAACTTAGGATATATCTGATTTTGTTCTTCAAATTAAAAAATAATAATTTTATTGTGTGGAGACTAAAAGTGTTTGATTTTAAAATCATATTTTTCAAATTTCGGAGACTCAAAAGAACTGTTTGTAAATTTGAAGAACCAGCAGTAAATTAACCTCAAATTTCATAAACTATAAACATAAATTATCTAATAAAGATTTTGAGACAAAATTTAACATGAAAATACCTGCAGCAAGAAGGTGTGAACTTATGAACATCATAGAAATAAAATTTTGCTGAAAAATGGATATATGTAAAGAGATGAAGCAATTCTAAAATTATATTGTGACACAATTGTAACAATAATCTTTTACTGTGCAATTTTCAGATAACATGAAGAGTTTTGTTCTACCAACAACCAACAAAAGTATGATTCCTATTGGTCCATATCAGAGGGTTGATCTGGGAGCCCTGGCGCATATGCAATATTTGAAATATGTTGTTCAAAGGTTATCTCTTTTATTTGCGTAATATTGATGTTGACACTGTTGAGATTGTCCTTCTAAGGAGCTACTGTTGTCTTTCTCAGGGGATGAGCTGCTTGTATAGTCTTCAATGCCTGATGTTTGTTTAAAGCAGGGAAACTGTCTATTCAGATCCCTGCAATGATAAGTAACTGTGCTGTTTTATAACTAATTTGGATCATCTCTGAGGAGCAAAAGCAAGTTCTGATATTTTTCTAGAGTAATTATAATTTCATATTCTTGGCAACATCTTTTCAATAATCAAGCTTATTTTTAGCCTGATAGTTACAAAGGAAGTGGATAAAGAATACTATTACCAGAAAAAATCTTTAAACTGCATGGTAGAGTTGCTAAATTTTGTGATGATTACTTTAAAAAGTCATAATTAAGATGGTTTTTAACATGTTGATATTATAAAAATTGGTAAACAATAATAGTTTAAAATTAAGCTCATGAAGTTTCATGTATGTAAATTATAGAATGTTTGATTTTAATACATTTCGAGTATGTATATATATATATATATATATATATATATATATATATTTTACATTATCCACTTATTAGAAATTATGGTAGGTATCTCTTTCAATTAAAAAATAAATACTATTACAAATTTTAACATTTACTATTACTATATATGCATGACACATTGACATTTCATGATTAGATATAATGACAGAAATATCAAATGGAATATTATAGGATATTGATGTATAAATATAGAAATATATAAATTCAATTCTGCAATATTATAATATTAACATATGGTGAACATCAAATTAAAAATTGCCCATGATTAAAGACTGAATCAAAAACTTGTTTTCGAATAAAAAATATTTTTTAAAAAATATATAGAGGTTAAAAATATATCATAACCAAAAACTAAAATTGTCCATTCCATTAGTGGTAGTCTATTTAGCAAAAAGGTATGTGCAATAAGTTGCTGATAATTTGTTACCTGGGACAAGCTTTCAGTTTATATGAGGATAAAAAGCTATGAAAAGGGAAGGGACAAGAGCATATTACTTCAAATAGGGAATATTCATATTTCTCAATAAGATTGGTTTTCGACCAACAAAATCTTGCCACTCCTCTGGATCAATTCTTCCATCTCCTTTTGAGTCTGCTTCTTCGAAGGTCTGTGCAACAATACAAGAGGGGTAGAGTTAGATATTTAATCACATGTTTTACACAAATATAATTAATTAAGGGATATTAATTAAAGAGAGGAAAAAGGAAAGTGATGATACCTTGTCAATTACGACCTCAATAATGTCATGAGACAGAACCAGATCTGACTCATTCAGTAGTGCCAATACCATCTCTCTTACCTTCCACACATATTTTGAAAAGTATAATTACTCTGAGGTTGTAAATGTTCATCAGAGTTACTTCTAGTTTATGCTAATTTATTTCTTAATCATCTCAGTATTTTGTTTACCTCGTCACGTTCCATAAAGCCTCTTTGACATATATCATAGAGTCGAAATGCAACTGCAACATTAGACACCAAAGGGTTCAATATAAATACTGTAAAGCATGCAGACCACACATTTTTCAGAGGAAATATTACAGTCTGCTTTTTGTGCTTGTGGTGCTGATGGGTGGAAGACACTTAGACCTCGAATGAACTCTCCAAATTCTATCACCCCATCTTTATTTGAGTCAAATAATTGAAATAACTGTGAACACATTTAGTACACAGAATCACTGTCTCATTCCAAAAAGGAACACAAAAAGATTGTAGCACAGGTCAGTGGCCACCATCATCCTATATTTTATTATCACAGTAACATGATGCATATGTTTTCTAAATTCTAAAGACTAAATATGAAGAAACTGACCCTGTCAGTAAAGAAGCTCCGTTTCTTGCTGCTTCCAAGTACGCCAAGCTGAAACTCTTCCTGCATAAAATTCAAGATATATAACCCTGTTGATAATTAAGTGGCACAATGTCAAATACAGTAGAATAAAGGTAAACTACACCACTTTCTTGAAATTTCCTTCGAGCTATACTTGTGTGTCATGTGTTGTGAACAGCAATTCCTTTAATTATTTGAAATATATATAATGTGTTGGATACAAATTCCTTAAATTGTTCGAAGCAGAATATAATCAAACACGTTGAAGAGTAGAGGTATGCGTGAAATTTCAAGAGATTACAAGAAGTGTTTAATTAGTGTTGAGCCTGAACTCATGAGCTTAATTTAATTACTTTGCTGATAACCCCGTCGTCCACCATGGAGCTGCTTAGTTTCTTGAACAGAACATGCAATGCTTCAATGTCAGAAACTTTAACTGCACAAGCATAACCAGAGGAATAAGAAAATGATTAATCAAAGCTGAACATGAAATCTCAGAATACAAAAGGGATGACAAAATTAGAAAGAATGCTTACAATAGGTTTGGGAAGCAAGAAACGGTGGATCTTCATGATCAAATCGTTCTTTGGTGCAGCAACACCCCATCAATTAAACTTTTTTTGTGTTTCCACACTCTGCAAGGGGTCGAGAATTTGATACGCACTTAACTAAATATTACTATAAATATAATCTGAAGGGAACAATAGGAATATTTTTGTATTAATAATAAATAAAAAAGTATAAGGACTTTTTTTGTCAACATTAACAAAACTAATTTTGAACCTATGGATTCTTTCACAAACACTAATACTATTTTTGGACCAATATAAATTAGAGTTTTTTCCATCGATGTTGATAATTATTTTTCGGTTCATATTTTTCAAATTATTTTTCTTTAATGTAAGACTACTTTATTTATTAATCAAGTTAGTCAATGTTTTTTCTATCAAATTTGTTAAGACTACTTTTCAATTAATGTCAGTTAAACAATAAAAAAAGTAAAACAAATTAAATTTAATATATTTGAATTTTATGAAAATTATAATTTTTTTAATCCAAATGCAAGATAAGACTCTTTATAAGAACACATATTTTTTTCCTATTAAAAAAACCACTTTGAAATAAAGATATCAGCCAAACATGTGTGGAATTTGTAGGACAGAGAAAAATAAACACAATGAATAGCTTGATGTTAGGAAAATTACAAGACAACATCTTCCATAGAAGATAAATTTAGAGTTACTTCAAGCAATTTTATTGTTGGGAAGTATTTACATAATAATGAAATTGCTTAAACAGATTTGAATTGCTCGCATAAGGAAACTCTTGTTAAAAAAAGAAAAATACTATTTTCACAAATATTATTATATATTATAATCAAGTCTAAATTAAAAATGTATAAAACAATAAATTGGTAACAGTTGTTTATAACTTTTTTATTGGAGTATAATTAAACGTGCGTTCTTTAATTCTTTGAAGATAATATGATATTGTGATTCTACTCTTAACTTTTTTCACAGTAAAATCATGTCACTTTAAATAAATAATTTATTCTGTTTTATTAAAATATGAAATTATTCTGTTTTATTAAAAGGAATCATCTTAAAGAAATATGGGTGGCGCCGACAGTGTGGAATGGCACCCAATTCAGTAATAAGGCGCGAATCTAATTCAAATTCCTATGTTCCCAAACAAGCATTCTCCGCAGACGCAAAGAAAATTTATTCTTTTTGTACGATAATAAAAAAAAGCTTACCTAGGAGGAATCCAATAACCTTAACCAGCCAATATTTTACTCTCAACCGTCAAGCTCACCTTGAAATTTGGTCTTATTCTGGCCTCCAAGAAGTACATTGCATGCTACAAAATCATGATAGTTTTTCAACAACAAATTAAGATACAACTCACTAGTTTAGGGATTTTGATATCACTATTATTAAGAAATGAATTTCAAACCTAACTCAACCTTATAAAATCGATTTAAAGTTCATTTCTTAACATAATATCAAAGTCATTTAAAGCCTATCATAACGAAAGTTTGTCGAACTTATTATAGCGATAGTTTGTTGACCTATCATGCCACCCGTTATCGAGTCGTTATCGAACCATCCATAACATATATTTTCACGTACGAGTTGATAGCTTCGACGTGAACATTAACTAGATATTAAGATATTACATTCTTTATAAGTGAGTGCAAACTTCACTTTATAAGTGGATTTTTTGAAATTGAGTTAGATTTAACTTAACAAATATGAAAATATTTGAGAGTAATGTATAATTTGTGTTATTGAAGCATGGAACACTAGACTGGTTAATGGTGTTTTCAACATATTATACAATGTATTCAGGGAGCAATTGTGTGCTGCCTAGTGTAGCTAGTCTTCCACCTCAGAGTGCAAAATAAAGCTGGGAAATGCCAGAGTTATATCCCTGATAAACAAAATCATAGAGTTAAACACTAAAAAAATAAGTGTCAAAGTTTCACATACCACCAAAGTAACTCACTTTAGATAGGGTAGAGTCATGATCTTGAGAAGAGAAGGGTTTTTTGTGACATAATCTCTCCACTCTTCGTTATCTATCTTTCCATCTCCTTTTGAATCAACCTCCGTCATTGTCTGAAGAGATTAAGCCAAGAAGAAAATAACCAATAAAGGGAAAAGAATTGGAATAGCGGATTAGTGAAAAAATAGAGAAATTGGAGAGCAGATAACCTTGTCCACAATTGCTTCAACAACATCATCGGGAACTGTAACATCTGATTCAGTGAGAGTAGCCAACACCATTTCCTTCAACTTGAGTATACCATTAAGCACAGAATAAGAACGAAGCATAAACTATTAAAGTGGTTATAGCAAAAAATGTAAACGAAAGACCACAGAGAAAGCTAGTGTACTCACCTCGTGATGCTCAATGTATCCACTCTGTGTAAGGTCAAACAATCTAAATGCAACTGTTAGAAAGAAAAATTGGCACTATGCTCAATTCACATAACCAAAATAACATACTAGCCAAATAACGTTTGATTCATGTAATAAACAAATGATTTCGTACATTCGATTTTCTTCTCTTCAGAGGTATTTGGATGAAAGATACTCAGCGAGCGAACAAACTCCCCAAAGCTAATTACTCCATCACGCTTGATGTCAAACATATCAAATACCTGCATTTTGCTGATAAAAATAATGACATTTTCGGCACTAATTTTTGGCAAGTTCTGGAGTCATGTCTTCATTTAATATGCACAGAAATACAAACCTAAGTGATTACTTTCATACACAAATTAAATTTTTAGATATTGGGTGATCCATTCAAAAACTTGTTGATATCTTTATCCATCATTACAATTATATAAACAGAAATGCTATTTTGTAAAAAGTAATTAACATTCTGGTACTATTCACATTTTTCTTGGATACATGTTGGCGCACTTAACAGGATGTAAGAAAATAAAATAAAAATGTACAAGGACGCACCCTATCTGCAAATAGATTCTGCTTGCTACCATTATTAAAAAGTGCAAGATGGAACTCCTCCTGCAGATAAATTTTTTCAAGAATTTAACACTTCTAACTTTCGTTCTATCAAAATGCTCAGAAAATCATGATGACAATTCAGCAATGTAAAGGATCGTGGTAGTAGAAGAGCAGGGTAATATTAGCTCATTTAATTAACGAGGAAAAAAATATGGAATCCTTATTACTAGAACAAGCTTAAATGGAAATACCTTGTGAAGGAAGTCATCATCAACAATTGCACTACTTAGTTTCTTAAACGTGCAAAGCAAAGCCTCAATCTCATTCACAGTAACTGTCAAAGAGTAAAAGACATTTGAGAGTTAAACTATAAGAAAACTCACATGTGTATCCCCTCAAATGTTTGGCAAGAGTAATTCATGTGTGCATAACACATGCTGCCAAAATGTTGTGACAAGTTGTAAAACCAAGAACTAACACCTCAAATGGAATCCTGCTTACAGAATGAGGTATATGCTAGTTAGGTCTATTGACTAGCAGCATGCCAAAAACTATAACATAAAGGCAATGACCATATTGATAATGATAGCAAGATCGTGGTACATTTCATGAAAAATCCAAGAAATAGAGTTCAAAATAATAAATAGTGTGTTCTACTCACAAGATGTTTCCGAAGCAAGAAGGGTGGATAGCTCTAGCTTAGTCTTTGGTCTAGCTTTCTTCAAGCAAAAGCACCTCATAGACTTGGACATAATTTCAGTTTAAGAATTGTAGGACATAATTCTATCGGAGACACCACTTTGAAACAGATTGCACCTGCCTGCATCAAAAATAAAAAAAATGTATAAGTTCATGATTAATCATTAGAAGACTTTGCTAATGTGCCAGAACTCTTTTTCCGCCAATTGATGCAAACTCTAGTGGGGAGTCCGTGTAATTTATGAAAAATTTTAAGTTCTTTACCGGTAGGACAAACCAGAACCAGCACCAGAATCATCCGGTATCAAACACCGTTTGACCGGTAAGAGTTAATGCACCAAGATATTATAAAAAATATGCAACAAAAAATAATTTCATTCAAGTTACGATACACATTAAATATGTTCAATCAAAGACAGAGTACATTATAAATTTTATAAATAAACAAATCTCTTATATAATAATAAGATAAGTTTAATCACTATATTAACTATACGGTCGAAAAATCTTTTGATTACAATCAAGAAGAGAAAATATTCAATTGTCAACCCGGTTAAATGTATAGGCAGTGTACAATTACAAGTTCAAATATTGTTAACCTTAGTGTATAACAAAACGATTTATTTTCATACATCCATTTTCAATTTTCTGTTCTATTTATCTCTTTAATTCCTTTCAGGTCATCTATCACTTTTCCACTCTTTATTTTGTCCTTTTTATCTCTCTTCCCATCTATACACCACAAAAATGGTGTAAACTTTATATCTTTGACCATTTTTTTTCTCCTTTAGATAATTATTGGTTTGTAAAACAATCGAGTCTCTGCTGCCACACTCTTCTGAGAAAATTATAAAAGTGAAAGGAATCTGTACCTGTATGGATATTGGGGACTGAGTAATGTTGGTCCACGTCGATACAAGGTGTCTGCTTCACTCTTAATTGTCCTGTCCTTCGAGTTTCCTTCTTCTTCGCTGTCCTCGGTCGACCGGT
>Ga0123342_1010634_pt1 | contig 10438 bp, 3 predicted proteins | sample Turbeawhitnodule_FD_89960 | JGI IMG/M metagenome (GOLD analysis project Ga0123342, IMG submission 89960) | Root nodule microbial communities of legume samples collected from Mexico - Turtle bean Mexico white nodule | ecosystem: Host-associated > Plants > Roots > Nodule | place: Mexico: Nepantla... | reverse complement strand
TATTATCAATGTATAATTTTCATTTAATGTGATTAATATTATTTCAATATATATTTTTTTGGGTGTCAAAAATAAAAGAAGATGACAAATAATTAGATATACAAATACTATAATGACAATATATATAACTTTCTATACATAATTAGTTTGTTATGTGCATTAAAAAAAAGTAAAAGAGGTCTATATATATTTTGTTTGCTTGAAAGACTAGACAATTAAATATTAGATAATTTATGAATAAGTGACAAATATCTCAAGAGTTAGATGAATAAGTGATGATTTTAAAGTAATATTAAATGTCTAGAAGATTGTTTAATTTTAAAAAGTAGTTTTTACAAGACATATAAATAATCTACCTTAACCTATCTTTTAAGTAATGTATGCTCATTTTAGTGTATTTTAGTGTGGTAACAATAAAAAATATAGCTATTTAAATAAAGTTTAATTTTTTCCTTAACAAAATAATATAAAAGTAAAGTACATCTTAAAGTTAAACATTTCTAATAGAAAGATTTGACAAAAAAATAATTTGAAAATATTGGGTCACAATTTTTTTTTTACACCTATAAATAGAAGTTTGTTACACTTATGAAAAGTTGATGAATTGACAATTGAGATATGACGGAAAAACTGTTTAAACTTGTATATTCTTTCAAAGTTTATGAGTTATTAGATAAATCTTCTTCTAGACTTAGAAAAAACAATTAGAAGATGACTTAGTCAATTTTACTTATGAAAAAGTGACAAATGTATAAAGTTAGATGATTTATATGAACAAATGACTCTAAAGCAACATTAAATAACTTAAAGATTGTCTACCTTAAAGAACAACGTCACAACTTTAAAACTAGATCCTAACATATGCATAATCTATGTGTTTATTTCAATATGATCGCATAGATGCTTAGCTAAAACTTGTATTTTTTTTCACAACAAAGGAGTATAATAGTGAAGTATTAATATAAAGTAAATCTCTCATGAAAACTTTGACATAAAGAGCAATGCAAAGACATTAGGTCACAACAAATCTTTTTATGATGCCTATACATAGAAGTTCTTCATTATTGACAATTTAGAAGCTTAGATAAAACTTGTCTTTATCTCAACAAATGAGTAAAATAAAAAAATTGTTATCATAAAGTAAACATCTCTGATGGAAAATTTTGACACAAAGGACAATGCAAAAGTATTAGGTCGCAACAATTTTTTGTGTGATACCTATAAATAAAAGCTCGTCATGCACATTAAATAATTGATTAATTAACGAAAATTAGACAATGAAAATTTGCTTAACAGGCATACACTTTCATATTCTTTCAATCTTTCAAATATTTTCAGTGTAGATAAATAATATTTAAGATAACTTAGTGAATGAGATATTTTACTTGTAAATCTTTCACATGAAGTTATCTTTTAGAAGATGACTTAAGAAATTCTTACTTGTAAAGAAGAGAGGAGGGATGCATGAATAATTACAAGACCTTGATATTGATGTACAACTCCAATACAACATTAAACACCTAGAAGATAATGCACTCTTAAAGAACACTATCATAACATTCAAAGAAGATCTTGACACTCACAACCTACCCTTGAGCGATTTATGCTTATTTTAGTGAGAACAATACATGCAACATAATTACTTAGATAAAACTTGTCATTTTCCTTAATAAAGAAGTATAAAGTGAAGTGTAAGTATAAAATCAAACATAGGAAGTTCTAACACAAGGGTTAAAATAAATCTTTTTGTGATTACTAGAAATAAAAATTCTCCAAGCACATAAAAGAATTGATGATGAAAAGGCAATTACATAACTTCTTAACATGCATATACTTACACATTCTTTCAAAGCTTCTAAGTGATTAGATAAATTGTCTTCTAAACGACGTAGTAAAAGAGAGTTCTTACTAGTAGATTCTTGATGTATGTGAAATTATCTCTTAAAAGACGACTTAGTAAATTCTTACTTGTGAAGAAGCAATAGATGCATGAAGAGTTAGGTGACCATGATATCAACAAATGACTCTAATACAACATTGAACACTTAGAAGATTGTCTACCCTTAAAAGAGCATTCTCACAACTTTCAAAATAGACCATGACACACACGAAACCTACCTTTACCTACCTTTTGAGTGATATATGCTCATTGTAGTGCATTCAATACAAATAAAATAGTTGCTTCGATAAAACTTATCTTTTTCCCCCACAAAGGAGTATAACAAGGAAATACAAAGAGTCAAACATCTCTAATGGAAAACTCTAATACAAAGCACAATGCAAAAGCAGTGGGCCATAACAAAACTTTTTGTGGTGCCTATAAATAGATGTTTGTCAATTGACAAATTGACAATAAAGAGACAATGACAAAATTGCTTAATGTGCATACACTTACATATTCATTTATTCCATAAGAGCTTATGGGTGCTTACATAAATAATTTTCTAGATGATTTAGTAAAACATAATTCTTACTTATAAGTCATTCATGTATGTGAAGTTATCTCTTAGAATAAGAGTGCTTCTATTTTTATATCCCTTGAGTTGAGTGTGAACCTTGGAAACAACATTCTATTTGTTATATACCGCAAACATCAAAGCTTCTAGACATTTTCTCAATTAGCAATTCAAAGTCAGTGCAAAAAACCCCGAACATCCACAACCAATCAACAACAAAAATGACAACACTAATTTTCACTCAGAAAAAATATTTTTTTTTGCCAAAGTGGGAATTGAACCAGGAAACACTTAATCTGCCCACCCTTTAAGTAACCCTGTATCATGGTGTCACCGATCCTCACTTGGTTGATGTTCATATTATTATGCCATAATGAGTTGAAATTTGGAGCATTCAAAATAAGGAATAAACTTTTAAGGCATGTTTTAACTGCGTAAACCTATTTGTAGTGAGGGAATTTGAATTATTGAAAGGTGAGATGAGGTTCCAAGTGATTAAACATGAGATTGAGGCAATAGAGATGTTACAATGGTTGTTGAAATGGAAAGTGTTGTGAGAAATGTAGATGAAAGAGAGAGTGAGTGGGTGTTGTGGTAGGAAGAATGGTGTGGTGTGATGAAAAGGAGAAAGAAGGAGGAAGATGGTGGATGGATCCCCGTGCCAGGCACGCTCGAGCCATAAGAACGGAGAGCAAAGACCGTGCAGTGTGGAACAATCTGATAACCCACTACTCCAAATCCAACGTCTCTTCCTACGCCCTTTCCCTCTTCCATCATCTCCCTAATCCTCCCAACGTTGTCTCATGGACCGCTCTCATTTCCGGCCACTCAAACACCCTCCTCTCCCTCCGCCACTTCCTCGCCATGCTCCGCTACCCCACTCTCCCCAACCACCGCACCCTCGCCACCCTCTTCGAATCCTGTGCCGCTGTCTCCGCCCTCTCCTTCGCCCTCTCGCTCCACTGCCTCGCCCTCAAACTCGCCCTCGCCCGCCATCCCTTCACCGCCTCCTCCCTCCTCTCCCTCTACGCCAAGTTCCGCATGCCCCTCAATGCCCGCAAAGTGTTTGCCGATATTCCCCACCCGGACAATGTCTGTTGTTCCGCCTTGGTCGTTGCTCTTGCTCAGAATTCCCGCTCTCTGGACGCTTTATCCGCCTTTACAGACATGACTCGTCGGGGTTTGGCGTCCACTGTTCACAGCGTTTCCGGGGGTTTACGCGCTGCGGCTCAGCTTGCTGCGTTGGAGCAGTGTAAAATGATGCATGCACATGTAATTATTGTGGGGTTTGATACCGATGTGGTGGTGGGTAGTGCTCTCGTTAATGGGTATGGCAAAGCAGGTGTTGTTAACGATGCGAGGAGGGTTTTTGAGGACAGTTTATCTGATATGAATATTGTGGTGTGGAATGCAATGATGGCTGGTTATGCACAGCAAGGGGATTATGAATCTGCTTCTGAACTGTTTGAGTCTATGAAAGGTTGTGGACTTGTGCCTGATGAGTATAGCTTTTTGGCGATCCTGACTGCTTTGTGTAATGCTGGGATGTTTCGGCAGATTGATCAATGGTTTACGAGGATGATTGTGGATTATGGTTTGGACCCGAGTTTGGAGCATTGTACATGTTTGGTGGGTGCAATAGCGCGTATGGGAGAATTTGAGCGTGCTGAGAGGATTGTATTGAATATGCCGTTTGAGCCGGATGCTGCAGTTTGGCGAGCTCTGCTATGGGCTTGTGCGAATCTTGGTGAGGCCGACAGAGCTTGGTATATGGCGAAGAGGGTGTTGGAGCTAGAGCCGCATGATGATTTTGCTTATGTTGTTCTTTCTAACGTGTTATCGAGTGTGGGGAGGTGGGATGATGTTGCAGAATTGAGGAAGATGATAAAGGATAGGAGGGTGAAGAAAAAAGTAGGGAGAAGTTGGATTGAAGTGCAGGGAGAAGTTCATGTGTTTGTGGCGGGGGATTGGAAGCATGAGAGGTCCAAGGAAATTTATCAGAAGTTGGCAGAGCTTATGGGGGATATTGAAAAACTAGGGTATGTTCCTGTTTGGGATGAGGTCTTGCATAATGTTCGGGAGGAAAAGAGAAAGGAGGCTCTATGGTATCACAGTGAGAAGTTGGCTGTTGCGTTTGGGGTGTTGTGTGGATCTGCACTACCAGGGAAGCCGTTAAGGATTGTGAAGAATTTGAGGATTTGTAAGGATTGCCATGTGGCTTTTAAGTATATGACAAGAGTTTTGGAAAGGGAAATTATTGTGAGGGATGTCAACAGATACCATAGATTTGTGAATGGTAACTGTACATGTAGAGACATATGGTAGAATATATTAATGACTGAACATGTTTGAGGGTTATTTCTAATAGCAGATGATATTGAGAAAGAACCTGATTTTTTTTCACATAGTGGTAAGTCTTTTTCTTACTGTAGTTCTGTAGTATGCTTTCATGTTTTTTTTGGCATTTTATCCTGTTTTTGAGTTTGATCAAGTTTTAAAGATAATTTCATCACAAACTTTCTAGTGAAGGCAAGCAAATAGGTGAATTGTGACTTTGAAAATTTTAGTATGCAGATTTCTCTTACAAACAAAGAGATGCGTGGAATTTGTGTTATTCCCTTTGTTTGTTGTTTTCTCATGGTTATTGCATGAACTGCAGTTAAGGAGGCTGGGCAGGGCAGTACTCCACTTAATAACATTCTGAAGCTCTTGAGGTGACTTGGTGAGTACACTTTGGGTCTCATGTATCTGAAAGATTGCTTGTATGAGGCATGCTATTTCAGTCCCGATCTATTGCTTGATTGAACAATTAGATGGGGCTATTCGTAGTTCAGAGTCCCACTATGGAAAACAATTATACAAAATTACAAATGCAAAAATTATTATGACTACTTTCAATTTATAGCGAAAAGTTTAACTGCCAATTAGGAAACAAAGTTAATGGGAAAAGAGGGATACGAGGAACCAGAAGGTAGGTAAACAATAAAAAGATCATCTGTTTAAAATAGCAAGGAATAATTATATAGGTTTCATTATATTGTTTTCTTTCTTTGACTTTGAAGCCACTTAAATTCTTGACTCGCTGTCTAGGATGTGCTAAATTATATCCGGTGACTTGATGTTTCTATCTTGATAATCATTGGTAAATTAATGAATGGTCATTTTATCAGAGTGTACCAGAGTGTATCATTGGAATAATTATATATATCAACTTTCACTGTAGAAAGGTGCAGTATTTGAGTTTATGATTGATAAAATAAAATGTATACAAGAAGATGCTGAGATGGATAATGAGATAGTTAAGTTGAATCTTTCAGCAAGTCTAGAGTTTTAACCCTCATTTTCTCCAAGTGGGTCTTCCCATTAAGATTGCGAGAGAAAAAGTGTTTGAAGTGATCTTCCATCAACATGCTTTTGAACAAGGGCGGGTTTTCAGAATTTAACAAGCTTTTGACAGGCCCAATCTCTGCCTCAAATTTGGGGCTGAAGAACATGGCAATAGAAATTCTCTCCTTCTCTTTGTTCACTGCAGCCCTGTGCTCTATGCTGGTATAGGCCCCATTACTTAGAATCTGCAAGATCACCCAAAGCTTCAGTTTTGTAGATAAGGAGATTCTGTCATTTACATTGATTTGACTTTCTCTCATACTTTGTTTATTTGTTTAGAAGCTGACAAATGGTTATCAAAATCGGTGAGAGAAGAAATAAGTAAAAAGAAATACCATCACACTCTCATTTGATATATAGAAACAAATGAGAAGCTTCAGTGAAATTTTACAAAATGATTTTATTTATTCTAACTCTCTAAACTTTGCTATTTTAAGGTACTAAACACAAATTGAATCAATTACAATGGTTTAACCTATAAAAAATATCTATTTTTTTCATTGATCTCTTTTTTATTATTTTTATTCAGTTCTCTAAATCACATACCTCTAAATTAACTTTATTATACATTTTTGTTTCACTAATTTTTCTCATCCTTATTTTTCAATCATCCTTTTTTATTTATTTCTTTTAGATCCAATATTCATTCTATAATAAATAAATTTTTAATTTAAGATAAATTAAAATAATTTAGTTTAAATGATTTTACATTTCTTTTAATTTTGAAGTATTCAATTTTCCTTTAAAAAAGTTACCTTTTTATTTTATTTTGTATTCATTCTTTTTTATCATAATATCCCTATGAAATGGATGAAAAGAGAAAATAAAATGAAGTGCAAAGAGAACATGGTAAAAAATATCCTTTCTTTTATTTAGTTGGAGGAACGTTAACGAAAATAAAAATAAAAATCCACTTCTAATATTTTTTTTTCCTTTCTACTTTTCTTATAGTTTAAATTTTAAACTTTTCTCAACCTTCACTTTCTTTCTGTTCAAGTAAGTGGTCTTGTGATTCCAATTTCAATTTCAAGAATACACGTTAAATTTTGATAAGTAAACTTTATCATCCTTGATAGTTCTTCTCAACTTAATATCATTTAGAGTAGATCAAACGCAGTTAATATTATGTATATTGCACATTTTTAAATTTAAGCATGATCCTAAAGTATAAATAAAAAAAAAAAATGCAAAATTTATTTAAATAAATAAGACAAATAATAGCTTGGATTTAGGGGGAAAGGAGTGTCTTTTCAAATATAGAAAGGACTTAATTTAATATAATTAGTAGAAATTTGAAAAAAAAATGATTAAATGAAAAGTAATTAAAGCTAATGTTTGAAAGGAAAATAAAATAAGCATACAAAGTTTTAAAATAATTAATAATTTCATATTTAAAAAAATCAAAATAACAATAAATTTACATGTTGCAAGGAGAAAGATAGTAGAAATACAAAATATATCCTTTCCCCAAAAACAATGATTTATTGCGTAAACCTACAATATTATTTTGTATAAAAAAATTGGTTAAATATTTTTGAAAAGTTTAAATTATATTAAATAAATTTTTATATCCTGTAACACTTTAATTTCTATATATTGTTTTTTTTATTTGAGAGATCTATTTGGTGTTAGAAATATTTTTTAGTAATTTTTTTAATTAGTACATATTTTGTATTTTTATTATCTGTTCTTTAGAAAATATTTTACGAGTTAAGAGAAAGAATATTTTTTTTTATTTCTTTTCATATTTCTCTTTTCTTTATCATTCTTATTTTTACTCTCTTCCCTTCTTTATTTTACTTCTTTCAAATGGACATGAATCTAAACCAGTTATATTATTTATCAAACAAGTTAAATTAAAAACCTTTTGAAAACATAATTAATTGCAATCACACTACACTATTTCAAAATCTTTAAAATATCGTAGACTTATCTATATTTTTAAGTAAATATAATTTATTCTTATTATTTCATAATAATCTTTATTACAAAATTTTATATAAAATATTGAGTTGATTCATAGTTTAATAAATTTATACTCATAATAAAATATTTATATATAGGTTTTTTATGAATATGATGCAATTTGTTACGTATATTACATAAATGAATAACTTTTTTTTTATTATGATTTTGGGCTATGCTTTGTGGACATGAAGAAGTCGTACAAAGGCACAAAATTACAGTCCAAAATGTGTTCCATGGTTGGAAGTCGTGTCAAGGTGATAAAACTTTTAGTGCAAAAGTAATAGATATGAGCAATGAATGACTTTAATTGAATTTTTAATTAAGATTTGATTAAAATCGTGTAATGATGACATGATTACATTGTAAAAATATAACTAAAGTCGTGTTATTCATGCAATAATTCAATTGTATGAAATTTACATTAAAGTCGTGCATGCAGAACATCACTCCAACTTTGTTTATTTTTCTAAAATAATTTTTCTTTGTTTTTAAAAAATAGAATAATTTTATAAAGCTTTGTAAGAAAAAACTTCAAATGGTCATACCTTTCTATAGAGAACTCAGATTGAAATGCGTTAAAAATGAAAGTTATTAGAAATAAGGTAAGGAATGTCACAGCTAATGAGGTAAAGAATGTCATGGCTAATACTCGAAGGGGATTGGATTGGGGATACCAAAATTTCAAAATATCAACCATTAACTAATAGTTTTTATTTTTTTAGTATTTTTTAGGCATTTTTTTATATTTTAGTCTTTTAGTTTTTGTTTTATGTTTAAGATTTTAACACCATTTTTTAATTAATTTTTCATTTAAAAAATAACTAAATCTTTCTTAATTTTATAAAAAATTTCAAATTAATAATTCAATTATAATTATTTTAATTTTGGGTTAAATATGTTTTTCGTCCCTATTCTATGACATGCAACTGGTTTTCATCACTAGGCTAAACTTTAAACCATACATGTACCTATAGTATGGAAATGATTGGAATTAATCCTTTGAAATGATTGTTAGTTTTTTTTTTCAAAATTCGTTGTTGTTTTAATTGCAGATTGATGCCCACTATAACTACTTTCAAGGTTATCAAACCCTAGGCTTAACTCGTAAATCCTTACGAGTTTAAGGGTTCGCTGATGAGTCACAAGTCGACTCAGGAGTAAACTCGTTTTATAGTAAACTCGGAGTAGATTCGGTCAAATTCGGTGAACTCGCAAGTTTGAGGCTGAATCACCGAGTTGTGAAAAAAAGCCCAAAACGGTGTGTTTCATTAAGATTATGTTATATTTTAGGGTTTCTTTCCATACTTCACGTTCACAGTGCCATCTTCCTCACTATCGTTGTCGCGCTAGCATCCTTATCGCACCATGTCGGTAACCGCGCATCCTTGTTGCACCGCGCCGCTTGTCGCGCATCCACATTGCACCGCGCCACTCGTTACGCATCCTTGTCGCACCGCACATCTTCGCCGCCGTGCCGCTCACAAAGCACCGCAGGTCGTGGGACTTAGGTTTTAGGATTGGGAAATTAGGTTAGATTTGGTAAATGGTTAGGGATTTTTATATTGGGTTGGAGTTTTTTAGCTGATTGGGTTTAGGGTTATTTTTAGGTTGGGTTTGAGAATTTTTAGACAAATTGAGGATTTTTGGGCAGATTAAGATTTTTGGCAGATTGGAGATTTTTGGATAGATTGGGATTTTTTTTTTAAATTGGGGATTTTTGGGCATATTGGATTTTTTTTAAGATTTTTGGCAGATTGTAAGATGTCTGAAAGTGGTTCAAATTCAGCATTTCCACTACCACTTAGAAGTAAGATTTTTGCGAGAAATAGAACAAATATTGGATGGAAGCATGAAATTGATGCTTCAGGAAACGAAAAAAGTGAAATGTAATTATATGACTTTGAACCTTGTGTATCACTACTAGAAAAAATCAAAGTTTTAATGTTGAAAGTTGTCTTAGAAGCTAAAAATGCCTCAATGAAGAAAACAAAGTTCAATAGCCTTGGATGGTGAGGAAGAAAGTGAAAGTAGCACTAACAAGATGTTTAAAAGTAAATCTACATCTATTGATGGTGTTGAAGCTACTCTCTGAATCAAATATACAGGAGAGGTGATAATATCAAGAAAAGGTAACATTTCTAAAATTCTTCCATTTTAAATTTAAATGCTTATTTATTTGTGTAATTATTTCTAATATAACATAATTGGCACGTAGTTATGAACCTGTTTGAAAAATCATTGATCAGAGGTGGAATAATCAAATTTACAGGCCTTTGCATGCATCTGCCTATTACCTAAACCCCCAATTACACTATAAACCAAACTTTAGAAATGATGATGTTGAAGTGAAAGAGGGGTTGTACATATGCATGAGAAGATTGGTTAACGATGTTGCATAAAGGACAAAAATTAATTTACAACTTACTGATTTTCACTTTGGTAGAGGAACCTTTTCTATGGAAGATGCAAAGGCGTGTAGGAAAGTTATGTTCCTTGGAGAATGGTGTAAGGATCTAGAAAATAACCTTAGAGTAGAAGTGGTATATTTTAAATGATACCTGAATATTTTATTATTAAAATGAAAATGACATATAAATAGAAAATTCAGTTATTCAGGTTTCATTTTA
>Ga0123342_1010633_pt1 | contig 10439 bp, 8 predicted proteins | sample Turbeawhitnodule_FD_89960 | JGI IMG/M metagenome (GOLD analysis project Ga0123342, IMG submission 89960) | Root nodule microbial communities of legume samples collected from Mexico - Turtle bean Mexico white nodule | ecosystem: Host-associated > Plants > Roots > Nodule | place: Mexico: Nepantla... | reverse complement strand
CATCCTTGAGGTCGGTAACGATGCGCTTCGGGCCGAGATTGTTGCGGATCCAGTCGCCGACCACGGGTTCGGACGCTTTCCACATGTTGAAGCGCGGATTGAGCATGCGCGACACGCCTTCGACCACGACCATCGTCTTCTGCAACATGACCAGTTCTGGCCGCGTCGCCATGTCGAAGAGTTCGGTCACCTCGAAGAGGAGCGTCAGCAGCTTGCCCATCGAGATGGTTTCGGCAGGCTGTCCGTGTATGGGCTCGCCGATGGCGCGGATTGCCTGTGCGAAGCTTTCCACATTGTGATGGCCGGGAACATAACCCGCCTCGAAGTGGACTTCCGCCACCCGGATATAGTCACGGGTGATGAAACCGAACAGAATTTCGGCAAGGAAGCGGCGCTCCTTCTTCCCCAGCCTTCCCACGATCCCCATGTCGACAGCAACGATATCGCCGTGCTCGTCGACAAAGAGATTGCCGGGATGCATGTCGGCGTGGAAGAAGCCGTCGCGCAGCGTATGACGCAGGAAGGACTGGATCAGCGCATCCGCAAGCATATTGAGATCATGACCGGCTGCGCGCAAGCCATCGACGTCGGACATCTTGACGCCGTCGATCCACTCCATGGTGATCACGTCGCGGCCGGTGCGCTCCCAATCGACCTTCGGCACACGGAAGCCCGGGTCTTTCTCGGTGTTTTCGGCGATCTCGGAAAGGGCCGCAGCCTCCAGGCGCAGGTCCATTTCCACTTTGGTCGTCTGCTCCAGGGTCTTCGTCACTTCGACCGGCCTCAACCGCCGGCTTGAAGGCATGAAGCGCTCCTGCATGTGAGCGACGAGATACATCGCCTCAATGTCATGCGAGAAGCGCTGGCGCACGCCGGGGCGAACGACCTTTACGGCTACCTTCTTACGGCCAGACGGCGTATCGACCTCGGCGGGATGCACCTGGGCAATCGAAGCAGCCGCAATCGGGTCGCCGAAGCTTGCGTATAGCTCCTCGATCGGGCGGCCGAGAGACCCGGAGATGCTCGCCTTGGCGGCGGCGAGCGGAAAGAAAGCCATGCGGTCCTGAAGCTGCGACAGATCGTCGGCGAACTCGACGCCAACGACATCCGGGCGCGTTGCCAGGAACTGGCCGATCTTCACATAGGAGGGGCCGAGTCGCTCAACGGCCTGCGCCAGCCGATCGCTGCGCTTCTTCGATTTCGAACGATTGCGCGCGAAGAGGCCGACAAACGACTTGGCAAGGCCGATCGAGGGCGGAAGATCTTCCGACGGCAGGGCCGAAATAACGCCTTCACGCACGAGAATCCAGCCGACACGCCAGAGCCGGAAATATGCTCCCAAAGTGCTCATGCCGGACTGCCTGCCTGCGAAAGCGAGCGGGTGAATGACGTGCCTCGAACCATGCGTCAGAGCTTCCAGCCGGAGTGGAGAGCTGCGATCCCACCGGTGTAGTTCGTGAAGCTCACGCGCGAGAAGCCGACGTTGCGGATCATCTCGGCGAAGTTTTCCTGATTGGGGAATTTGCGGATGGATTCGACGAGGTACTGGTAGGGCTCGGCCTCGCCGGTGATCGCCTTGCCGAACTGCGGAATGGCGTTGAAGGACCAGCTGTCATAGACGCGGTCGAGTAGCGGCATATCCACTTCCGAAAATTCGAGTACGAGCAGCCGGCCGCCGCGCTTCAGCACGCGATAGGCTTCGCTCAGCGCCACGTCGATGCGCGGCACATTGCGGATACCGAAGGCGATCGTATAGGCGTCGAAGCTGTTCGGCTCGAATGGCAGATCCTCAGCGTTTGCCTCGACGAAAGTCAGGTTGTCCGAAAGCTTCTTCTTGGCGGCACGCTCGGCGCCGACCGCCAGCATGGAGCCGTTGATGTCAAGCACGGTCGCATGGGCCTGCCGGTTGGACGCCTCAACGATGCGAAATGCGATGTCGCCGGTGCCGCCGGCAACGTCGAGAACCTTGTAGCCGGGCTCCTTGCGCGGATTGAGCGCTGCAATCATCGCGTCCTTCCAGACACGGTGCATGCCGACCGACATGACGTCGTTCATGATGTCGTAGCGTTTGGCGACCTTGTGGAAGACCTCGTTGACCAGGCCCTGCTTTTCACCATCCGCCACTTCGCGGAAGCCGTAGGATGTTTCCATGCCGCCTTCGGCGGAGGTACGGCTTTCTGACATCGAAATACTCCATCTCTCTGAAATCGGCGCGGCGACCATAGCGAACGGACGCGCGCGGCGCTATCTGTGGGCCATGGTCAAAGCCGCGGCACCTTGGCGCTATAGCGCACAACGCTCGTGGTTGAAACATGTTAGATATAGATGGGTTAAGATGCCGGAATTGCCAGAAGTCGAAACCGTCAGACGCGGGCTTGCCCCGACCATGGAAGGCGCGCGGATCGCCCGCCTGGAGCTACGTCGAAAGGACCTGCGGTTTCCCTTTCCCGACGGTTTGGAAGCGCGCGTGACAGGCCGCAGGATCGTCGCGCTCGGTCGTCGCGCTAAATATCTGCTGATCGACCTCGACGACGGCACGACGATCATCTCGCATCTCGGCATGTCCGGCTCGTTCCGCATCGAGGCGGGACCGCTTTCCGATGCGTCGGGCGGATTTTATCATCCGCGCTCGAAGGACGAAAAGCATGATCATGCGATCTTCCATCTGGAAGGGCCGAACGGTGTCAGCCGCGTCATCTATAATGACCCGCGTCGCTTCGGCTTCATGGACATGGCGCAGCGTTCCGAACTGGAGCTCAATCCGTTCCTCTTCGGCCTCGGGCCGGAGCCGACGGGCAACGAACTCAGTGCCGCCTATCTGGCGGAACGTTTCGCCGGCAAGGCGCAGCCGCTAAAGAGCGCGCTGCTAGATCAAAAGACCGTTGCCGGGCTCGGCAATATATATGTCTGCGAGGCGCTGTGGCGTTCGCACCTGCGTCCCACCCGTGCTGCGGCGACGCTTGTCACCAAGACAGGCAAGCCGAACAAGCAGATGGACTTTCTGGTCGCCTCCATTCGCGACGTCATCGCCGACGCCATCAAGGCTGGCGGCTCGTCACTGCGCGACCATATCCAGGCGGATGGCTCGCTCGGTTATTTCCAGCATTCCTTCTCTGTCTATGACCGCGAAAGTCTACCTTGCCGCACCCCGGGCTGTGGCGGTACGGTCGCCCGCATTGTCCAGGCGGGGCGCTCGACCTTCTATTGCCCTGCCTGTCAAAAGTAACGGGAGGATTGTCCATGGCCTATGAAACGCTGATCGTCGAAACCCGCGGCGCGGTCGGCCTGATCACGCTGAACCGTCCACAGGCGCTGAACGCGCTGAACTCGACCGTGCTGAAGGAGCTTCTTCAGGCCTACGAAGCCTTCCAGGCCGATGACGCCGTTGGCGCGGTGGTCCTGACCGGTTCCGAGCGCGCATTCGCCGCCGGTGCCGACATCAAGGAAATGCAGCCGCTGGACTATGTCGATGTCTACAGCCGCGATCTGATGAGCGGATGGGACGACGTCGCGAAAGTGCGCAAGCCCGTGATCGCGGCCGTCAGCGGCTTTGCGCTTGGCGGCGGCTGCGAGCTGGCAATGATGTGCGACATCATCATCGCCTCGGAGACTGCCAAGTTCGGCCAGCCGGAGATCACCCTCGGCGTCATTCCTGGCATGGGCGGCTCGCAGCGACTAACGCGCGCTGTCGGCAGGTACAAGGCCATGGATCTGATCCTCACCGGCCGCATGATGGACGCTGCCGAAGCCGAGCGCGCAGGACTCGTTTCGCGTGTGGTGGCGCCCGAGCGGCTGCTGGATGAGGCATTGGAGGCAGCCGCCAAGATCGCCTCGCTATCGCGTCCTTCCGTGCTGATGGCGAAGGAGGCCGTAAACCGCGCACTGGAGACCACCTTGGAGGAAGGTCTGCGCTTCGAGCGTCGCCTTTTCCATAGCCTCTTTTCCACCGAAGACCAGAAAGAAGGGATGTCGGCCTTCATCGAAAAGCGTAAGCCCGCCTTCAAGAACCGCTGAGCCTTGGAGAAAGGCGGCGTTTCCTCGAAAATGCGCGTTGACGTGGGTCGGCTTTAGGGTTATATGCCCGCCCACGGTTCGGGAAGCCACTCCGGTTTTCCGATTATGCTCCCGCATTGCTGTATGAAGTGGCCGCAAGGCCCGCGGTGATGACGGAGTTTGTTCGAATTCTTAGAGAGGCATCCATGGCCAATACAACTTCGGCGAAAAAAGCGACCCGCAAGATCGCCCGCCGTACCGACGTCAATAAGGCTCGTCGCTCGCGCGTTCGCACTTTCGTTCGCAAGGTCGAAGAGGCAATCGCATCCGGTGATGCTGCCAAGGCAAAGGAAGCATTCCTCGCCGCGCAGCCGGAACTGGCGCGCGCCGCAGGCAAGGGCGTGCTGCACGCCAACACGGCTTCCCGCAAGGTCTCGCGCCTGGCAGCTCGTGTGAAGGCTCTGTCGGTTTCTGCGACCGCATAATCTTTCATTAACAAACGCGTCGTTATGATTAGCCCGGCAACTTTGTCGGGCTTTTTCGATTCCGCCGACTGGCTTCCGTATGGTTAATTCGGCGACGATTTCATGTCGAGCGTGTGACACGAAAAATACAATAAAAACAAGTACTTGCTGTAGGATACTTCAGGTGGGCTCGACTCAGGGCCTACAATCTGCGGTCTGAGCTGAGTCAAGAAGCTTTTTTATTTTTTTCTTTTTATGCGTGTCAAAAATGCCGGCGGGACGAATCTCCTTGATTCAAAAGCGATTCTTTTTTGACACGGATGTGACGCCCAAAGACTGCCCCCGGAGTCAACGGCCCGCTCTTAATTTTGCGTAAAATTCATCGTTGATTCCCGCATTCGATCCTGCCTAAATGCCGATCAACAAGGGGTCCAGACATCACCTGTGAAGGCTTGGTCTGAAACTGCCACGTCGGCAGGACGATGAAGCTGTGCCACTTGTTACGGAGAGTCTAAAGTCTCCGGTTTTTCACGCACTTGAGCATTTTTGACTGCGACGTGGCTGTCGCGGAATGGTGATGTTTTGTGTGTTGGTTTGCACGCGTTGCGTGAAACCGGAATGGGGAAGAGAAGTCGTGGCAAGACGACCGGACGCCAGCTGACGAGGAGCGGCATCCAGTCCGACAGAAGGTAGTCGAAGCCGCATGAGGTGGGCTCGCGCTTTCTTGGAAAGTCTTGTGAGTGGGGCAGTATTTGAGTGAACCGGCAGGCGAGTGGCTCATGAGGGTGCCACTTTCTGGTCATAGCGGGGAAATAATCGGGCGACGAACAAAGTCGGCCGACGAATGGAAGGCGGCATGATGCAGATGAATACAATGACGGCGGATGCCTTGGAGAGTGGGGACAATGAACCGCAGGCGTTTGGCTCTATTTGTGCTGGAGCGGCAGGGGAAAAGGGAGACATGAAGCATGGTGTACTTTTCGAGCGTGTCAGCGCCCGCCTGAAGGCGCAAGTCGGTCCGGATGTCTATGCAAGCTGGTTTGCGCGGCTGAAGTTGCATTCGGTTTCCAAGAGCGTCGTGCGCCTGACGGTGCCGACAACTTTTCTGAAGTCCTGGATCAACAACCGGTATCTTGAGCTGATCACCGGCCTGTTCCAGGCCGAAGACTCCGAAATCCTGAAAGTCGAAATTCTTGTTCGCACGGCAACGCGTGGCGTTGGCAAGCCGGCCGAAGAGCCGGTTTCCGCTGAGCCTGTTGCCACTACGCAGACGCGCCGCCCAGCGGCGCAGCATGCCGGCCAGATTGCGCAGCAGGCGGTATCGTCCGCAGCCGCTGCGCGTCCGGCCAGTGCCGGCCAGCCGCTCTTTGGTTCGCCGCTCGACTCGCGCTTCACCTTCGACACCTTCGTCGAAGGCAGCTCGAACCGTGTAGCACTTGCTGCTGCCAAGACGATTGCGGAAGCCGGGCAGGGCGCTGTCCGTTTCAATCCGCTCTTCGTCCATTCCAGCGTTGGTCTCGGCAAGTCGCATCTTCTGCAGGCGATCGCCAATTCCGCGGTTCAGAACCCGCGCGCACTACGCGTCGTCTATCTGACGGCAGAGTATTTCATGTGGCGTTTCGCAACGGCGATCCGCGACAATGATGCTTTGACCCTGAAGGACTCGCTGCGCAACATCGACCTTCTGATCATCGATGACATGCAGTTCCTGCAGGGCAAGATGATCCAGCACGAGTTCTGCCACCTGCTGAACATGCTGCTCGACAGTGCCAAGCAGGTTGTGGTCGCTGCTGACCGCGCTCCCTGGGAGCTGGAATCGCTTGATCCACGCGTCCGCTCGCGTCTTCAGGGCGGTGTGGCCATCGAGCTCGATGCGCCGGACTACGAAATGCGCCTCGAGATCCTGAAGCGCCGCCTCGCTGCTGCCCGCGTTGAGGATCCGTCTCTGGAAATCCCGGCGGAATTGATCAACCATGTTGCCCGCAACATCACGGCAAGCGGCCGCGAGCTGGAAGGCGCCTTCAACCAGCTGCTTTTCCGCCGCTCCTTCGAGCCGAACCTGACGGTCGAGCGCGTCGATGAGCTTCTTGCTCATCTCGTTGGCTCGGGCGAGCCGCGCCGTGTCCGCATCGAGGACATCCAGCGGATCGTCGCACGGCACTACAACGTGTCGCGTCAGGAGCTGGTCTCGAACCGCCGCACCCGCGTCATCGTCAAACCGCGCCAGATCGCCATGTATCTGTCAAAGACGCTGACGCCGCGGTCCTTCCCGGAAATCGGCCGCCGCTTTGGCGGTCGCGACCATACGACCGTGCTGCATGCCGTGCGTAAGATCGAGGAGCTGATTGCGGGAGACACCAAGCTTTCGCATGAAATCGAATTGCTGAAGCGCTTGATCAACGAATAGTCGGGCAATCTTCTGTGCAAGCTTGACGGCCGGGCATTGCTCCGGCCGTTTTCTTTTGCGCACAATCTTCTGTACGCTGGAGTGGCGGAAATGTACCGCTTGGCCGCAGGGGGAGCCGATGAGTTTCGACAGGATCGCTGTTCTCGGACTGGGCAAGATCGGGCGCTTGGCCGCAACGCTTCTGCATGAGGGGGGCTTCGACGTTTTAGGCGTCGATATTCAGGCGCCGACGGAAGGCCTGCCGTTCGAATGCAGGAGTGGCGACATCTCCGACCCCGCCGTCATCGGTGAACTGTTGTCCAGCGTTGAGGCCGTCCTTTCCTGCCTGCCCTATCACCTCAACATCGCTCTGGCGCGCGCCGCCCATCTCGCAGGGATCCACTACTTCGATCTGACCGAAGACGTGCCGACCACAAACTTCATCATCGAACTGTCCAAGACGGCGCGCGGGCTGATGGCGCCGCAATGTGGCCTGGCGCCCGGCTTCGTCGGCATTGTCGGATCGAGCCTTGCGGACGGCTTTGACAAGTGCCGCTCCATCCGCATGCGGGTCGGCGCGCTGCCGCAGCATCCGACTGGTCTCCTCGGCTACGCCTTCAACTGGTCGCCGGAAGGCGTGGTCAACGAATATCTGAACGACAGCGAAGTGATCGAGGGCGGGGTTCGCAAGTTCGTCTCGCCGATGGAATGGCACGAGACGATCTATGTCGAGGGCGTGAAGCTCGAAGCCTTCACGACGTCAGGGGGTCTCGGAACCATGTGCGATACGCTGCTCGGCAAGGTCGAAAACCTCGACTATAAGACGATGCGCTATCCCGGACACATGGATCTGATGAACTTCTTCTTCCATGAACTCTTGATGCGCGACAGGCGCAAGCTCGCCGGTGAAATCCTGACCAACGCCAAACCGCCGGTCGAAGACGATGTCGTGTATGTCCACGTGGCAGCGGAGGGCACGGAGAACGGCAACCTGCGCCGCAAGGAATTTGTCCGCGCCTACTATCCAATCGAGATCGCCGGCGCCCGCCGCACGGCGATCGCCTGGACGACGTCGGCCTCAGTGGTTGCCGTGATCGAGATGGTGCGCGACGACCTGCTGCCGTCCACTGGTTTCCTGCATCAGGAATACATTCCATTGGAGATGTTCCTGAACACGCCGACCGGCAGCCTTTTCAAGACCGGCGCGCCAGGCCGTTAGCTTGTCAGGCTGGTCCAGTATGCCCCCTCGAAGGGAACAGCGGCGAAACGCTCGTTGATCTCGGCGAGGCTACTCGCCGGATCGACATCGCCGAACAGGTCGGGCCTTATCCAGGATGCGACGGCTTCCGCGGCCAGCACGTTCAGCGGCACGGCGTTGAAGAAGTTCCACATGCCGTGCACGTTTCCTTCGCGTACTGCCTTCAGCGGCGCAAGGCGCGGTGCCTTGACGGTTTCCTGCAGCGACTGCAGGGCTTCTGCAGGATCGACCCCGGGACCGATCGAGAAGACGGTGTAGGTGCCGCCCGGTGAGCCGGTGGCGATATAGACATCAGGCTCCGCCGCGATGATATATTCTGCCGTCACCGGCCCGCCCTGTGGCGGCAGGTTTTTGTCCGCGATGTTGCGGCCGCCGGCAAGCGTGATCAATTCGCCGAGGCCCGTCCGACCCACAGCCCAGCTGCCACGTGTCGCGCTTGGGAAGGCATCCATCAGCACGAGCGGCCCATCTCCGCCTTTCCCTGCCGCCCTCACCTTGATGTGCTCCACCCGCCTTTCGAAGAACTGAGCGTAGCTTTCCGCTTGCTGGTCGCATTCCAGAACGCGACCGAGGAGGCGAATGTCCCGCGGAGTGCTCTTCAGCGGATCGAGATTGAAATCGACGACGATGACTGGCACGCCGATCGATTCCAGATAGTCGATGGCACGTTTGCCCTGCTCGCCTTCTGCTTGCCACCTGCCCATGACGGCAAGGTCGGCCTCCAGGGAGAGCGCGGCTTCGAAGGACATGCCATCCGCCTGCCCATTGCTGACAAGCGGCACCTTGTCGAGGGCCGGAAATTTTTTGCGAAAGGCATCGTAGATGAACGGGTTGTCCGTCTTCATGTCGGTCGCCCAACCCGCCAGCAGGCTCACCGGATCCGGATGGATCAGCGACAGCGCGAAGAGATTGAAACCCGTTCCGAGGATGATCGACTTCGGCTTCTTGGTGATCGTCACCGTTCGACCGATGGCATCGGTCACGGTCAGCGGCCAGCGTGTTTCCGCTTTCAACAGAGGCGGCGCGCAGAGCGTGGCGGACGCCGCAGCGAGAAAGCCGCGTCGTGTGATCGTGGGCGATGTCATTGCACGTTCCTTTGGCTGGGAAGAGCGCAAAGCTTGCCGCAGCTCTGGATGCCAGGCAGCATGTAGCGCAGGCAGCAAATCTTCCGACGGGCGATCCGCTCACCGTCTTCCTCGACATAGCGCACGCTGCCGCAGAGGGGGTTGACGCCGCCATCGGGCAGGCAGCCGCGGACGAAGACCGCCAGATCAGGACCTTCGGGCGGTCGCGTCAACCGCAGCGCGTAGTCGAGATAAACTGCGGCATTGTTCCAGCACAGCTTGGCCGAAATGCCGGAGGCGGTGAGCTTCCTGACGGCTTCCGGGAGATGCTCTTCCAACAGCGGACCAATAGCTTCGAAACCGTCCTAATCGCCACCCTCAGCATTTCGGCCCCGGTGCGGGACGCCGAACGCCCGCGGCAGGCCATTCTCCTGCAATGCGATTGTCATCCCGTCGAAGGCGACCGGAAGCTCCTGCGCGGCGAGACGACGGGCCAGCAGATAGGGAATGGAGAGCGACGAGAAGTAGTATAGCGACCACATCGACGCGACGGCGCGCCTGTCGCTGTCGCCGCAGGTGTCGGCGTAGCGATCGATTGCCTCTCTGAAGCCATCACCGCTGAAGAACAGCGGCAGCGCTACCCCGTCCTGCAGGTCGACAGAGAGCGCCATCTTCTCGCCGCACCACGCATGCTCGCCGGCGAAGGCCGGCGAGAGGACCGAGGCGCCGTCGCCCGGATCAGCGACATGGTGCGGCGCGCTTGCCATCAACTCACCAGGTGTATCGCAGGCTGCCGATCACGGCCCGGCCCTGGTCGCGGTAGCAGAATCCAGCCGAGCAGATGGCCTCGTGGCGATCGAAGAGGTTGGTGGCGTTCACCTGGAGGCTCAGGCCCTCGTATTTCTTGTCGAGCGCCGCGAAATTATAGCTGATCGCGGCGTCGAAGAGTACGCGCGAGCCGTTCTGGGCCGTATTGTAGTCGCTGGTGTAGCTCTTGCCGAGATACCGGGTGCCGAAACCGACGCCGAGACCGTAGATCGGGCTACTTTCCTGGAATGTGTAATTCGCCCAGAGCGAAGCCATGTGTCTCGGAACCGACGAGACGGAATTGCCCACCGTCCCGGTCGTTCCCTCCAGGATCTCGGTGTCGGTGAAGGTATACGACGCAACCAACGACAGGCCGTCGTCGAGGCTCGTGTTCGCTTCGAGTTCAAAGCCACGGGAGCGAATCTTGCCGCGCTGTACCTGGATGTTAGCCGGCCCGGTCGGCAGGT
>Ga0123342_1010632_pt1 | contig 10439 bp, 8 predicted proteins | sample Turbeawhitnodule_FD_89960 | JGI IMG/M metagenome (GOLD analysis project Ga0123342, IMG submission 89960) | Root nodule microbial communities of legume samples collected from Mexico - Turtle bean Mexico white nodule | ecosystem: Host-associated > Plants > Roots > Nodule | place: Mexico: Nepantla... | reverse complement strand
TCTTTACGTCGAGTATATTAGCTTCAAAATTCTTATTAACGCTATGCCGACGATAATCACCCTTTTGTGTAGGTTTTTCATACTTAGCCTCCGTTTTTGGCCCACGATAATAAAACTTTTTTTTAGTGAAAGATGGTCTATATTCTTAAAAAATAATTGTAATTGTACTAATATTTTTAATAAATAAATATTTAATTATTTTAAAAATAATTATTTATATCCATAATAAATTATCGGAGGTTGGATACATTCACACGTTTAATACTAAAATTGAGTTCGCAAATTTTAGGTCGAATCCTAGAAAATTATAGGAATATGTGAGACTTACAAAGGCCTTATATTACGAGTAAAAGACGAAATTATACAATAAAAATTACTTAAAAAAATAATTTTAGATCTCTATTTGTGGACAATTTACTTTTTTAATAGAAGTTTTAGTTTTAGGAAATCTTTATAAATAATTTATTTTCTTAATATTTTTATGATACATTAAATAAATAGATATTCTTTTTAAACTTTTAGATAAGAAATTGTATTAGATAATGGTAAATTTATGAAATATTATAAATTTATACATGTAAGTATTTAATAACCCACTAATAATTTGTATATTAAATGTTTTGAAATTTTAACAATAAAAAATATCTGTTTCTAATCAAATAAGACAAATTATCATTACAATTTGCAACATATGTTGTTTGGTTGTCATGCATTTTAGCTCATTAAAACCTTAGCCATCAGATATGTAATACCAAATACTTTTAATGTGTATCAAAATATAAGCGTAGTTACTGTGATATTAGTTGTTCAATTTTCTGTGTACAACAACTTTCCTAGATTTAAGAGTTTTTTTTTTTCATTTTTTAGTTTATGACGTTTAAACTTCACATGATTATAATATTTTAAACATAAATTATTGGAGGTGAAAGTTTCTATTTAAATCAAGGTTGAAGATTTATTGAAGTAGTAATTAAGATAAAACTAGAGTTAAAAAGTTACTCTTAAGGTGTTGCTCTTCTATGTCCTCATATCACTTGTATCAAACCAAAAAATTTCAGACTTTTCAGTGTAGGTGTAGGAATATTGTAGGTTGACATATATGTAAAAGATCATTCAATATTTAATTCAATATTTAATTCAATATTTAATACAATGTGTTCAGTATTTGATTGTTGAGAATAATATTTGGTTATTAAGAATAATAAATATTATTAAATAATTATATTAGATCTGGAATATCAATTATAATAAATTATTTATAAGAAATGTAAAAGCTCAAATTAATATTCAATAATTGATAATAATAAATACTATTAAAGAATTGGGTCACTTACAATAGAATAGATATTCTCCATGTCAGTATTCAATATTAATAACTAAAAATAATAAATATTATTAAAGGACTACATTAATTTACCTGATTAATTTATTTATAGAAAAATTAGATCCTAGTATTGATAAATCTAGATTAGCATAAATTTCATAATTAAATTTTATAATTAATAATGTTCGGTTAAAATGTCAGGAATGTTCTATAATACATGTATATTTTTGTGTGTGTAAAAGAATAAAAGTTGAAGGTGTTTAAATCAATTATAGGAATTAAGTTTTGTCGAAAATGCCCTACATTGCCACCCTTTATTTAACGCGAGTCGAGTGCAGCGCATCTCGTTTTCTCACGAAAAATCACCATTGATGAAACAAAATATGATTAACTAAAAACAAAAAAACCATTATGATTTTTTTCAAAACAATTTTGAAATCGCAAAATATTAACGTGACCAAAAATTAAACGACGACGTAGACAGCGCGTTCAACCACTGCCCGCTCTTCCGCCTCAGCGTTCGAATCAGCAGCCACTTCAACCCGCTTTTCTCGCCCTTTTCCCGCTCACCGCCACGCGCTGCCGCCGCTAGCCTCGCCGAGCGCTCCGACTGCCTCCTCTTCATGTCGCTGAGCTCCATCTGCACCGGAAACTTGACCACCCCGAACAGCCGGCTCGCGTACTTCTTATTGCAGCTGTTTCGCCGCTGCAACCGGATGTACCCGGTCTCCGGTAGCTGCAACGAGCATCGCCGTTGGTCGTGATCCACAGACCGAACCAGTTTCAGTTTTCTGTAAGGGTTGGATCGCGCCATTAACTGGTGTTCCGAAGATGGATTAGTTTGGCGCCCGGTGAGTTTACCGCAGAAGACGACGTCGCTTTGGAGAGTGGGGAGTTCAAATGCAGAGTTGGAGTTTCGCCCCATTGCACTCATTGTTGAGCGAGAAGTGCAGCTGCGAAGGTAGGTTTATTGCTGACGCCTAGATATACTAGGGGCAGTTACACGTAGCAGTGAGTGCGGGAGGACTTGGTTTACACCCCATTTATTGTGCCTCTCTAATGATAATTTTGTATTAAATTTAAATAATATTATTAAATATATTATAATTTATGAAAATAATCATTATAACTATATATGTTTTCTTTATATTATTATAATTATTTATAATTATTGTTATTAATAGTATAATTAAATATTTTTTAAAATAAATTTATATAATATTTAATATGAGCATCGATTCTCCATGCAATACAGATAACATTAAAATTGATTTTAAATATGAGAAAATGATTATCCTTTGAATAACACATGAGTGAAAATCGATTCTCCCTTGAATAACACATAAATGGAAATCGATTTTGGTTCTCTATAAAAAGCATGTTAAATTGATTTTCACTCACCTCTAGTTTCCTCTTCCTCAATGTCTCAGTGCCTCAATGTCATGGGTATTCTAGTAAAATACTTTGGTTTATATGGACATCAGCTTAAATCTCACACAAGTCATGACTGGATCCAAACACACCCGTAGAGAAAGAAATAGAAAGTCAGGTATGCAATTGTTAATTTTCAGTTTTGCCCCAACTTTTGTTTATGCATGGCAACGTGGCCACAATGCTTTTGTGAAGAAATTCCAAACACAAAGATTCCCTGAACTGCACAAAGCTTTCTTGAATGTGAAGACCATGGTAAATGTGATAGATGGATTTTGAAATACACAAATAAATAGGGTTACATTGGCTCACGATTGAAATCTTTTGAGATTTTCTTCCATTCTTCTTTGTTGAGGATGGGGTTGTGAGTGAACACCGTGAAAGTTTCTTCTATTCTTCTTTAAGGTTCAGGTTGTGAGTGAGTAGGTGGTTGTGGTGTTGTGTTCGTTGTTCTCAGGAGCTTGTTAGTAAGATTGAAAGGTGCATGAAGGTATATGCAATAACCAACCCCATTTCCAAATCTCCATAACTAATTTGAAGATATACAAAATCATCAAATCGTTAAGCACCAAAGAGAATAATCGATTTGGCCTTTCAGATAATCAATTAAAGGAATTTTTTTAGTAGATAATCGATTATACCAAAAAAAAACCTCACGCATAATCTATTAGGACTTAAAAAACAAGGGATAATCAATTGTCCCAAAGTGGTAATCAATTATGCTTCGTGGTTTTTATTATGCTTTGTTGTTATCTCATGAACTTAACTTGTTTTTTTGTGGTTTTTTTGTTGTGTACAAGTGATAAAACACGATTGTGCTATTCATAAGGGCTCATATGTGGGGGTGTGGATATTGGTGGTGTGGTTAGTTGTTGTTGATGTGGTTAGTTGTTGCGGGTGGTGTGATTAGCTTGTGGTGGTGGTGTGTGTTTAGTTGTTTGTGGTGGTGTGTGCAAATAATTTGAGGAAAATTCATAATCCAAATTTGAGCCTTCATCTTGTTCCATAAAAATGTGTAGCCAAAAAAATGTATTTTTATGAAAAAAATTCATGTTCCGACAAAGATAACTAACTTGAATTCTTTTAAAAAAATAATCATTCAACGGTATCAGAAATAATTCAAAATTTTAATTAACTGAAATATTTCGCTAATATTATGTTAATTTAAATAGATATAATTTATACTTTTTAAATGGAATATTTGATTAATAATATTATAATTTAAACAAATTTTGTATTTAAAAAAAGTATTTTCTTAATTAATTTTTGATATTATATATCTTTTAATGAAATAACTAATTAATTATTTTAAAAAATTAATTAACTCAATTTTAGATAAAAATACCTCATATTTCTTTATTCAAATTCTTTTAGAGACAAAGGTAAATTTGTAAACTTACATTTTAAACTTTTTAAAAAAATTAAAAATTCTCTCACAATCATCACATCACTCACAAATTTGAATAAATTTTTTCCACAAATCAACTTTATATACCTTTCAGTAACCAATGAAGCATTAACCAGTAAACCAGACAAGTTCTTTAGTTATATTATCATTTTTATTATACTTATTATTAATATAATTTATACATATTATTATTATTATTATTAATTATATTATTAATAATAATATAAATTATATTCATATTATTAATATTATTAATATTTATTAATATTATTAATATTATTATTAATAATAATAATATAAATTATATTCATATTATTAATATTGTTAATATTGTTAGTATTGTTAATATTTTTAATATTGTTAATATTTTTAATATTGTTAATATTATTAATATTATTAATAATAATAAGTATAATAAAAAATCATAATACTAAAGAATTTGTTTGGGGTAGTGGTTAAATTTTCAAAAAATTTGTATGTAATACCTGTTTACATATGAAATAGAACTCGTACGTAAAAATTTGTATTTAATGTTGATTTTACATACGGATATAATTCGCGTTTTTCTTGTAGTGTTATAAGACAAAAATATTTGTAAATAAATTGGACTCACTTTGGGGGTTTCAAATAGAAGAATAAACTAGAGTAGGGTGTGCTTAATAATTTGAGTAAGGTGTGCTTAGTAATTTGGGCTTGTGTCAAATCCACCTTTCATGACAAGTGCTTTTAGGTTTAGGATTTCTTTGACCTACCTTCTAGAAGGCTTCTCACAAATGACCACCCTACCTCTCTATCTTGTTCTTCATTCCATTCCTCTTTATGATATCATGTTTTTCTTTTAATTTTGGTTATCACTTGTCTTTCTTCATCTTATGTTCCTTCCATTTCCACAATTTACTTTCATCATCATAATCGCCATATTGTGATTTTTCCCTTTGCCTTCTAGAAGTGAACCTTCACACTTACTTAACCATTTGGTTAAGTCTGTGTCTAGTGGGGATCTTCTTTGGGTTCTCACCTTAAATTGTTAATCTAAAAAATCATAAACAAAAGAGGAACCTTTAAAACGTGTCAATGTAAAATCAACTCACATTAGCTTATTCTTCAACCTTTCCCAAAAAGGACTTAATTTTATCCCCACAAAAGTCCTAGAAACAAGTTTAACCCATAATTAATAAATAGAGGGAACTAGAACTGATAGTCAAAAATAGAAAAGAGAACAACAATAAGATTATATTGTACATAAATGGTTTCAGACAAACACTAAAGATAACTGATTGTGCCACATATAACTGTTAGAATTGATGGCTTAAACAAGAAGGGGGTGAATTGTTTTATCAAATATTTTCGCAAATACTTGCTTCATAATGAATTCTTAACAAACAACTCAGATAAGCACTTAAGGAAGGCAATCAAACAATCTAATAGAAACAGTTATCAGAATTTCAACCGGTTAAAGTTACGATTTAATCGGTTGTTTATAGCAGCGAAATATCAAAAGTTAGAGTGTTTGAGGGAAAGAGAGATTTACACACAGGATTTATACTGGTTCACTCAATCCCTGAGCTACATCCAGTCCTCAGTCAAACCACTGAGTATTCCACTATGTAACCAATCACATATTACAAAAACCACACCACAAAAAGGTGACTTTGAATCCCACAAAGCCTACCCACCCCCTTTGCACACACAACACCTCAAGACAGAACATCATTTGTCTTTACAGGATTTCAAACACAACCAGTATGTAAAAGATGTACAATTACTAGATACTAAACAGGATAGAAAGCACCTGTATTTATAGAACCAGAGATCCTATGATCAGCACTTGTTACCACACAACAAAGCTTGACTACAATCTTGTTTTTTAAAATCCTTTCTTAAAATCAAATCTCTTTCTCAAATCTGAATCAATATTTGTTGTATTTCTTGTATATATCGATTTGAAAACGAAGTTATATTTATAACCTTTGGAAAGTTACCGTTTAAGGCAGATTTGAACAACTGAATTAGTTAAAACAGGTTTTCAAAATACTGTTATGAAAACACACATTTAACTGGTTGAAACCGCGATTTAACCGGTTGAATGATTCCAGCTGTTACACAACTTATTCAAAAAACATTTTTAAAACTTCATTGCCAGCTCAGTGACAAACAACTGATTGTCTCGATAATTCAACCGGTTGTTTTCCCTTTCCATGGAAAAACACTTAGTTCTTTAAAATTGATTGATCAAGCTTTGTGTAGGAATCAAGAACTGATCTTAAAAAGATTCTAAACACCCTTATCTAAACCCAAACCTAAAAAGCAGCATAGCTCCAAGCTTCATGTGGATTTGATACATCAAAGCTCCGGTAAATCAGGTTTAGGGTTACTCATATTTTTTGTGAAGAGAATGTGTGTGCTGATAAGTTGACTAATTTAGGATTTATTCATAGAGAATCCTTTCATTGGTATAATAGGCTTCCATCTAGTTTGTTCTTAGAATTATTTATTAATAAGTATAGTCTACCTATGTATCGCTTTTGTTAAAATATGGGTTTTGGTGTAGTCCCCCCATATTTTTGTATTTTCTTTCTTTTTCTTTTTTTTAATAATATTTTTTTCATGTAATGGCAAATGATTGTTGTTACTTGAGGTGTCAACCTAACTAAGATGTCAAGTAGCATAGTGATATGAAAGCTTTTTATAAAAAAAAAACATGTGAACAGATACAATATACACTATGAAATTGTTTAATACATCAATGTCTTTTCTCAACCAATACCACTACTATAGAGAAATTTAATTTGGAAAATACATAAGTTTATGACTAATTTACCAAATATGATAAACTATTTTCAACCTACCAACAATAAAGGCATATTAGAAGTCATGAATATGAATAATGAGAAAGATACAAATTAATAATATTAAAGTATCCTAACAAAAACTGAAATTATAATTAATTTTTAATAAAATATTATAGAATCATTATCATCTTATAAGTATCACAACCCATGCTAAAACAATCCTTTAAAGCAAGACGATGTTTTCCTCTATCAAGTTCTCAAGAGGGTTCGCTTCAGCCATGGGAACTCCTCCTGAACTCTCTTTCCCAAACCCAATCATATAAATCTTAAATGTTCTCTCTCTCTATCAGAAAGTGAGTTTAAATGGTTAGATGAAACAAAAATGTAATCAGCATACAGAACAAGGAGCCATATGTGTCTAGAAATTGTTCCTTTTTTCAATTTTAATATACAATAAAAATATGAAAAACAAATTTTGTACATCCAATATAGTAGGTATTCAAGACAACTCAATGAAGTTCCGAAGGGATATGGAGGACCAACCAATTGCGATGACAAACACGAATTGAGATTGTGGGGAGGGCATCGTTCAATCCAAAGGGAAACTGCATCTTCATGGTAATGGCGACGGTAAAACCAACGACAACAACACATTGGCATGGATGCGTGTTGTGTGGGATATGAGAGTGAGAATAGTTGGTTTAGGTTTGTTATTACAAGGGTTTACGGTTCGAGAGTAAGGAGTGTGTGAGGGGCTTGTGTTTCCAACTGAGAGGGCTTCCAAAGAGAATAAATGAGAGGGTTTCCAGAAGGGTCAAAGAAAATATATTTACGGGAATACAATGTTTTGGGGGAAATTTATTTTTGGGAAAAAGAGGAATCATATGGAGGGAATGAGAACACTAAGAGTGGTCTACTTCATAAAATGGCAATTCTAAATGACATATTTTGAAGGAGAAATGTGACGCTTATTAACCTATTGTATTATATGAATAATTGTGGCAGTTTTTAATAACTATCATATTAAATCACCACAACTTACATTTTTTTGTTTAGCCAAAAGTTTTGAGGCTGAATGATTTTCATTATTCCCTCCCTCTTGAGAAGGATCGACCCTCAAATATGAATGATTCTTAATGACAGTAGCCTCTGTTTATTTATTATTTTCCTCCTAGGTCAAATGTCAATCTATAATTAACATCAAACAAATATGAAATAATTTTCTTTATTAAAAGAAAATTAAAACAAAAGAAAACACAAAAAAAAAACGCCTTTATTTTTATAAAAGCTTTGGAAGGAAGAAATAGGGTCATTTTCAAAAATATTGTTACTTTGTGTAGTTTATTGTCCAAGCTAGGCAACAACATCACAGAGTGTTGTTTTTAGATTTTTTTTTTTTTTAAGAATTACCATTATATAATTGAAAAGAAGAGTTCAAAGTATTGTAATCCTCCTTTAAAGATTCATTTTTAGTTGTGCTTGTAGGGGATATCATAAAAGACTTTTCTTTTCTTATTTCCTAACTCTAGACAAATATTTTTCTTCAAGCACTTCCTTACAAGGTGTTTTTATAGAAGATAAAATGTTATTCGAAGACTTTTCTTTTCTTTTCATTTTCTATTCTTCTTTCCCTATCTTCCTCTTGTGACCCTTTGTACCTGGATTTGAAGGGTTAACCCTCTCTCTTAGGCTCTCTCCTGGAATAGGATGTGTTAGGATAATCTTCCCTAGAGATATACCTTCTCTTGAGTTGTTGTTCTATCATAACACAGTAAGGAACCAAATCATTCAAATCAAAAGACGGTATGAGTTCAATCTTATCCCATATTTCTAGGTTTAGGCAATTCTGGAATCTGGCAATGGTTTTTCTAGGCTTTTCCCTTATTTCTTCCTTCAACATAAGTAACTCAATTTTATGTTTATATTACTTAGTTATATCCTTTTGTTGGAGTCTGTAGAGTTGATACATCAACTCCTTTTCATAGTAAAAGGGAATATGACACTTTTGAAGTTTATTCTTCAATTCATTCCAGTATCAAATTTGAACCTCAGGGTCTTTCATTGAGGCAGTCCACCAATACATTGCTTGTCCCTGAAAGAGACACCTTTCGTTCTTCCTCAACATGGTGGTTAGCAAAGATTTGCTCTACCTTCATCTCTCAATCTAAAAATTTGTCTATGCCATTTCTTCCATAAAAGGGAGGAAGGTCTACCCTTGGTTATCTAGGAAAAGGTTCATATCTAGGCCTATCTCTTGGGTGTGGTGGGTAATATTCTTCATTATATTGTTGACTATAGCACCCCTCAGATTTCCCCTTGGAGTCAGAACTTCTTTTTTGCCTAGGTTCCTCTTTTTCTTGTCCCTTGCTCTTATTTTGGTTAAACGCCATTTGGGCAAACATTTCCTTCATATCATTCCTCAATTCATCAAAATTGTTTATTTATATTTCTTGTAGTGTTGCTACTTTTTTTTCTAAATTTTCTTTTAAAAATCTAATCTCCTCTCTCCACCCATACTCTTACTCTGGTTCCCTATTGCTTTCTTGTACACTAGATGCATATTGATGATCACTCATTTCAAAATTAAAAAGAGATAGTTTTCTCAAAAAAATTGATTCAACAATTAGTCATAAAAGTTTTCTCAAAAAGGTTTAGAAGTTGGAAGTTTCTATCAAGGTTAAAGAGTCAAGGTTCTATCAAGGTTAAAGAGATCAATCAAAAACAATTTTCAAAGAGCTTTTGGATCATCTCAAGTGTGGAATAGGATTGGGTCTTGTATTATGAACTTTGATCTTGTGATTTACCCAGGTGTATTCTATTTCCTTCTTTCTTCTTGGTGTGGTTTTTGCCAAGGATTGGTGTGTGTTCTTGAGGGGTTCAAGATCATCACTCTTGGTGTGTGTAGCTTGTAATCCTAGGTTGATTACATAGTGAATTCTCAGTGGTTTTTTAGGACTGGATGTAGCTCAGGTGTTGAGTGAACTAGTATAAACATTCTGTGTGAATCTCTCTATCCTTACACTATTTAAATTGCTTTAAATTTGTTTTGATAAACTGCTGATAAAAACAACCGACTGTATCGTAAAAACAACCGGTTGATTTTCTGCATCAAGCTTAAAAACAATTTTATATTTGGTTGGACAAACTTTCCATTGATTAATTCTTCATAGTCTTTCACTCTACCTTCAATACTTGTGAAAATCTTTCAAAAACAATTCACCCCCCCCCCCTTTTCTTTTAGCCCTATAATTTTAACAGAAACTTGTATCGTGAAAAGCTCTTAATCAGTTTGCTTTAAGGGGAATAGATGTAACCCAAGTGGTAGGATGAACTAGTATAAATATGGTTCTACTTCTCTATTTCCTTTGCCTGTTAGACGTTGTTATAATTTTTTTATTAAACTCGCGAGTTGAGTTTAGGCTCCATTCACCCCCCCCCCCCCCTCCTCCCTTCCCTATTCTTCATCCCCTCCCCCCCCACCCCC
>Ga0123342_1010630_pt1 | contig 10440 bp, 6 predicted proteins | sample Turbeawhitnodule_FD_89960 | JGI IMG/M metagenome (GOLD analysis project Ga0123342, IMG submission 89960) | Root nodule microbial communities of legume samples collected from Mexico - Turtle bean Mexico white nodule | ecosystem: Host-associated > Plants > Roots > Nodule | place: Mexico: Nepantla... | reverse complement strand
TAGATATCTCATATTTATGTAATGGGCTTAGCCCATATGTTTCTTTTTCCTATATAAACATAACCCTATGTGTTCAATATACACAAGGGATTTACCCTATTCTTTCTTTTCCTTTAATAATTTTCAATAAAAAGAAAACTCTCCTCTAATAGAAGAGCTTCTTTTTTTCAGATAAAATTTAGCAATGCAATAAGAATTTTTTTATTGAAGAAATGAAGTGTTTATTATGAAAGCTAAAGTTGACAAAATACCCATATTTGGCCAGTTACAAAAACAAGAACAACCAAGCACCTTTGATAATCCAAACATTCTTGGTGAATATTTTGACAAGACTATAAAACAAAAGCATATGCAACTGTAACATGCAGTTACTACACTGGTTTCTTTCGGTTGTTCTTATGAAGCTTTCAGGTATCAATTAATATCCTGGCCTTTATTTAACCCCAAAACTGTATGGTTTTGATGCCTAAATATCAGTGTTGATGAATATGTGAATGCAACTATTTGAGTGAAAATACATCATAAATGCAGAATTTCTTTCATAGCTTACCTAATCATCCCAAGTTCTTCCATACATTCCATCAGCTTCTTGTGTCTAAAATAAAAGAAAAAACATATAAGAATTTATTAAATGGGTGATGTTTTGTCAAACCATAAACAAACATTGTTCAAGTTACCCTGTTGACAGAAACTCAGCTGCTTTCACATTTGAAGGGCTCTCTGGCCATGTACTGTATTTAATAAAGCTCTGAATCCAATGAGAGCAAGCATCAAAAACTTGGGGCACTGCATCAGAATTTGGAGGACCTTCTTGTTTATTTCTATGCATATGAGACTGTTTTGTAAGACTGGTGATTCCCGGATAAAAAGGAAGCCAATCCAACTCTTCACAAACTACCTACGCAGTCAATTGGCCTTCACCAGTTAAAATAACTAAATGATTAAGCATGTCTGCCAATTTTAATGACCATAAATACTAACCTACACATACAATTGATATGAACTAATTGATGAGAGCTGAGGGTAGTATAAAATACTGCCTCCAATAAGATACCTGCACCAAATAGTCAAAAAATAAAGAAATGCATAAATATTCATAGAAAGCATAAACAGAGTTGATAATAAATATTTGAGTTTGAATTTGATGGGAAAGGAGAGAAGACATACTCTTACAGTGATATGGTGTATAAAGTCACTAACCTAAAACACTTATTATTTATACTAATCATCTAGGCCAAGTACTAGTTTAGTACTCTAAAAGAAATTAGTTGTCTAGTGATATCTACTTCAACTATAAAGAAAGAAAATCATGTCAAAACTGATTTGTTTTATGTATTCTGAAAAGCCTATGCTGGAGTAGGTTATCCCAGTCTGAACCTATCATCTCAATCTTCTTTTTTACTCTTTTCTGCAATCTATACACACACATACTCACTGCTGCTGCTGAGAGAAATACTCACTCAAGCATTCTTCACTTAACCAAATATTCAAGTAGTTCAAGCCCAATCTAAAAGCAACTAACATGATAAGACTCCTAAAACAATAAGAAACATAATGTTTTAACAACAGGGATAACATATAAACAAGTTGTACCTGATGAAATCTTCGATTGGATCATCTAGAGTTTCAAAACCATTTGTCAAAAGAAATGACCTTGTACTTCTGCCTAAAGCAATAAAGAACCCAAAAACAGCCAAATCCTTCTCCAAGACCTGCACTGAGCTAACTTTCAATTGAAGCTTTTTGTAAGAACAAAGCACTAACATGAACGAAAGAGAAGTTATTACACTCAACTAAACTCATCTCTTCTTTCCCTTTTTATTCCATTCATTGAACTATTTCCCTTGAAACATTTTGATGATTATGTGATAGATTTTTATTCATATTTGCAGATTCCTTCCATGTTTCCATGTTTTCCCTATACGATATATCTTACTGAGGAGATTGTTGTAACATATGGAGATAATAGGATGCAGAAAAAAATTGTTGATGCAGTTTTGCTACAGGTGGAGCAGTGACCGTTTGACACATGGGAGGCAATTTCACAAATGAGAACACAGGGTTTGACCGCTAACTTTTTCTAGCAATAACCCAGTGAATTCAAATCCTGATCAAGCCCTAGAACAATATTGATCACGAGTATGGTATACAAGTTGATTTTTATAGGTTTTGATGTGACAGTTTCAGTGTTATACAAGTTGATTTTCACATTTGTATGAGGTAATTAAGAAGTGACATTGTTACTTCTAGTGTTTTGATTGAAGGAGAAAAATCCTTGTTATGTGAAATTCCTTGTTTGTTGATGTTTGTACTCAAGCTGGGCCTAAAAATCACAGTTTTCGATAATTTATTCTAAATTCAGTGTTCCTAGACATTTAATCCAGTATCGCCTCTCTAGAGTGGACAAAAGCAAGCTCTCTTCAAAATTGAAGATAACTAACCTCAATACTTTCAGATGTTGTCAATCTTGACCATATTTTCTCCTTATCAATGGCTTGTTGCAGCTGCCTCTGAGCAAGATTTACCCAGAAAACAACCTCTTCCGAACCCCACTTCTCTTTAGCTCTACATGATGAAGCCCGAGGACCCAAATGTACAAGAAATTCTCTATGTAGACCGATATTCTTTATAGAATTATATGCTTGACTTACAGGAATCAAACCAACTAGCATGTGCATCAAACTACCAGTTATTTCTGTGATCATTGAAAAGAATTGTGAACAAGAAACTTTTGATGGACCAAGTTTAGCAATTGCAGCAATACACGTTAGTGCCAGCAGAAGAAGTGATATGTCACTTGCACTGCTTAAACCCACATTTTTTCCAGACCTGTGAATTCCGTTAAAAGATCATTAATATGCATTTGCAATAAATAATAATAATAATAATAATATCAAGGAATAAGAACTGATCAGTAGCAATTAATATCTCAATATATAGATAAGTTAAGAGAAAACATACAATGCAATGGCAGCAGTAAAGCGTCCATTCCCTTCTAACTTGTCAACAAAGGATGTCACTACAACTGGAACTTGCTCAGACCAAAACCATTCATATGCTTCAGGGTGTTTGGCTGATAATTTCTCTCTAGTTAAACTCTCCAGGGGAGAAGATAGCCTTAGCAAACTGAAACAATGCAACATTTGCAAAAGTTTTATGCTCAAACCTATAGGGAGTAGTATAAAATTCTAAAACTAAACAAATATAAAAACAGAAAAAATATCCATGAACGGTTTTGGTCAATCAAGCACAGTAAGGCAATCAAATGGTTTAGGAAATTAAGTATACATACATTTTGCTTAATAGAATGTTGAAGTGATAATTAAAATTAGATGTTTGATTTGAAACTTCCACATGAAAGTTACAACATAAGTTACTTACTACCTTAAACTTTCATTAAAAAATTAGAACTAGATGGTTCTGTTATAGACAGAAAATCTATACATGGGTACTATATGTTTCTTGGAGAAAGTCTAGTGACCTAGAGACGCAAAAAACAAGAGTATCTCGTTCTAGTGCAAAAGCTAAATTCAAGCCCTTGCTAAAGGCGTGTGTGAAGGACTCAAGGATGAAGATCATACTTGATGACCTTAAATTAAGGTTGACATCCATATGCAATTTTATTGTGACAATAAGTTAGCCATGAACCTTGACTATAATCCAATCCAAGATGATAGGACCAAACATATTGAAATTGTAAGGCACTTCATCAAAAAAATTATCTTAAGAGAGGCCTAATGGCTACAACTCATGTTCCTATGGTATATCAAATAGCATACACTTACACTCTAAAGGCTTCCTCAAGGCGGATTTCAAGATCTTGTAGACAAGTTGGGAATGATTGATATTCATTTACTAACTTGAGGGACACGGTTGTAAATAGCATATTATTAGGATAAAAAATATTCTCAATATCTCCATAGTAATTGAGAAAAAATATCTTCATGATCTTTCTATTTATTTCAGCATTTTTTTTTATTTTTTTTTAAGGTTTTTGATATTACATATAGAGATGACAATAATGTAATTATGGCGATTGATATCAATAAAATAATTCTTTATTTTTCAAGTATATTATAGTTTTAGCTTGTGTAGAACGAACATCTTAAGTGTCCAAGTTTACACAAATATTTTATCAATTTGACACCTAGCAATAAGTGTCTGACACGTGTTAGACAGGTGTTGAGGACATGTGAGTGTCATAAACGTTTCCAACGGCACAACAATTCAAACAAGAGAGTTGTACATGCTTCATAGGGAACTAGATCCCGAAATCACTTTTGAACAACATGAGATATTGTTGGAGATCTCACATCGACTAAAGATGAAGACACTTCATTGTATATAAGTGGGTGCAAACCTCACCTTTAAGCCGGTTTTATGAGGTTGAATTTAGCTTAAAGTCTATCCTAGCGAGTGTTTGGTGGGTTTATCAGGTCACCCGTTATCGGGCCATTATCGACTACCCATAATATGTTGTATCATGCACGAACTGTTATAAGCCGGTTTTATGAGGTTGAGTTAGGCTTAAAGTCCACTTCGTAATAGATACAGTTATAAATCCAACAGTGAGTAGCCTTTAAACAATTTTTCCATGCTTTGCTTCAATATGAAAAATAAGGTAAAGTACCTATCACTAAAAATTAAATTCAAAGGATCTTGATCCACTCATAAATTCAATAAAACTTAGATTTCATAAGAAAAACAAAAATACATAATTTTAAACTTTAGAATTTAATAATAAGATGTAAAATAGTTGTTGAATCAATGATATAAAACATAAAATGACCGAACCACTTATCTTATGATTTCTGAAATAATTCTGGTACATCTATCACAAGTTTACACAACAGATAAATTCAAGCGTAGAATTTTATTTCCTTCTGATGAATAAGTTTGACATATTATTGTTTGCAAAGTTCAATGGAAACAGGTAAGAATAAACCAAAATACAAAGCAACATGCTACCTCCTTTGAACAAATATATTGACACTTCTGTCTCTACCATCGCTTTGAGATGAAATTTCACTTGCAGCATGCAATAAGGAGTACACAGCAGCCTGAGAGAATTTATGCAACCTGTTTCTCAGTTGTTCTAGAATTTTGAAAATTTTAAAACAATGAGCTCAAGTGACTTGTGAGTTATGTTTTGACTAACGAGGTCACAGCATTCTTGTAGCAAAGGCAATAGAAGAAACATGACTCAGATTTATTTATAATGAAGCATAAATATTACAGCAATATATAATTAGTTTCTATCAATGCAAATGTTGTCCATCAGGAAGATAATTTTAAAAAAGAGAAATAATGAGGATGAAGCCAAATTCTCAAAGTCCTAGCCTATAAGAAGACAGTATGTTAAATTATCCAAAGACTCAACTACCTAACACTTCCAAAATATTGAAAAATAAAAGACAGAAGTATGTTTAACATACAAACAAAGAAATACTATCCCTTGAAAATGAAAAGTGTTCTCTTTATAAGTGATATCAAGAAAGGAGTGAAATTGATAGGACTGTTCCTATAGGTAAATAATAGAAAGTAATACATAATGACAATGATTAATAACTTTTTATAGTAATATCCAAGAAGCATGTTTTTAAACAGAATTTTCATAATTGCAAGTATAATTTTCACATGTGCGTGTCTAATAATGGAAAGTTTCTTCTAGCAACCATAACTGTGCTTATTTTGTTGACAAGTGTTGGTGCATATTATAATCAGAATATCAACAAAGGCAAGCAACATAAAACCCATTGTCCACACTTCTTACTTTTACAATTCATCTAGCTTGTGTTTGTCTATGCTCACATGAATTAAACAATGGAATAAAATGCTTTCAAAAGCCTATTAGTCAAAATTTCAGCATTCACAGATGCGTGTTGAACTTACACGTGATATATGGCCCAAATACTGCAACCTAACAAAAGTCATGGTAATATCTGACACGATAAATGTCATACCTGACAAGACAGTGCCTTCACCCATGCATTTTGGTCAACCCCAAGCCAGGCTGTTGAAAACCAGGACGTTCGTGAGAATGATTTATGTTCCTTAATTGCTAGTTCATAAACCCTGGCTGCATCATATAAAGCTTGGACAAGTCCATCACAAAACTCTTCATCTTCCAGTGACCTATTCAGTTTCACCCTCGTTTTTTCTAGGTCAGTACCGGTGCTAGCTGGAAGGCTCCCATTGAAAGTTACACCGTCATCAGAGGAGGCAAATGGTAGCAGGTGCACCCTCCTTCTAGATTTAGAAAATACCAAATAACACTTTCTACAACCTAAACCAGGATTACTGCTCGATAACAAATCATATCGTATGAGGCATCCCTTTCTTGAACTCCCACATTTACTCAATAGTAGGCAATGTAAGTTGGACACTTTTTTCCCGGCGAAAGGGGAGCCATTTGAAAGCAAACAATTCGAAGAGCTGCCAGTCGATATACAATTAATACCAGCACATAAACGATGAATTATATACAAAAACTCAGCTCAAAGAGAATGCAATAAATACGAAAACATAAAGCACGCGTTCAACCACACCAAATACACTATGTCTTGCAGAGGTGGTGCAACAAAGATAGTAATTACGCGTTACATCCTTCTATCACTCAAACTCGATAACATAACATAGCCGTATCATTATCACCTAAAGAAATTGCAATAAAACTATACATTGCAAGCCATAAATAGTCTCAAACTACTTCATTCTTCACCCGATTGAAAACACTCGTTTCAATGCTGCAACAGGCAAGAGAGTTAAATAGGGAAATGAAGAAGCACTTCCCGAACTATAATTACTGTCACAAATTCGCTCAAGCAACTTCAAAGAAAGCTATATACACAACAAGCAAATGTTTCAATTTAGAATTTTAATCTATATGGAAAACCTAGGCGCCTCCAGACTCAGCGAAGAACCATAATTCGTAACCAGCCAGAGAAAGAAAGAAAGAAAGAGAGAAGGAAAGAAGGGGAAATCGATTGTCACCTTAACGCGAGAGAGCTATTGCTGCCGCGCAATGTTACTGCCATGTAGTGTGGATGCAGAATCCGAGGGAGGATTGAGTTGTGGTTGGCGCAGAGAAAGAGAGGGAAAAAAAGAAACAGTGAAATAAAGCGGTGGAAGAGGTTATTTGGCGAGACAGACACGGAAGAGAGAAGAAAGAAAAGATGACGTGGCAAGAAGGGTGTTTTATCCGTTTACGTGGAGAGTCCGTAAATCACACACCAGTGGTTGCCACTGGTTCTTTACACGGACCATTCGGTCCATATAAACATGGAAAATGATAAGTTAACAAAAAGGCATGTTTCTAATTAGATTAATCATATGAAATTTGAAGATTTGGAATAAAAGTGAAAGAATGAAGTAAAATGTAAATTGGATATAATATTTTTAAATCAATTGTTCATTTTATTAATTAAATGGAATATATATATATATGTGTGTGTTTTACATTGTAAGGAAATTTATAAAAAAAAAGTTGAATTAAAATTATTGTAAAGATATATTTGAACATAATAATTTAATTTAATTATGCATATCCATAAATTAAATGACATTTTTTACATGTTTTTCTATATGTTTTATTTTATATGAAAAAAATTAATTTCTTCCATATGCGAAGTTATTAATAAATATTATAAATGACATTACTTTTAATCATTATAAAAAATTAATAATAATAATTCACAAATATTATGAAAATTATATTTATTTTTTTATTTTAAAGTTCACAACTTGTGACCCTAAAATTCAATTATCATATCTTATCATATGGACTATTACATAAAAGAAAATAAAAAATATAAAAAACATGTGGACCAAATCAAAGTTATGTTCCAAAATATATTACTAAACTCCAGGAATAGTATGGGCTAATAAGAATCTATTTTCAATCTTAAAGTTAGTAAGACTATTTTGTTGAATATTTTAAGGATTCAATTTGAAGTCATGTTGAAGACTTTTTTGTATTAAGGATTCAATTTGAAGTCATGTGGAAGATTTTTTTTATTAAGTGTCTGGTTAGTTTAATTTTTATTTTGTATGTCTTTGATTTATCTTTTACTTTTACTTTAAGAAACGACGATAAATTTAATGATAAGTTTTTTTTTTAACTGTTTTTTTAAAAAAAGTTTTGCTTTAAAAAGTTTTCAACTATTTTTTTTAATTGTTTTTTAGAAAGTTATAATTTTTTAATTTATTATCTTTTAAATCAATTGATTGGAAAATAATTACAAATTTTAACTTTTCCTGAGATATGTTATATAATGTCTTAAAATGTAAAATAACAAATGTTTTTAGATAAGTTATTTTTATTTGAGAAAATTTAGTTTTCATGGATATTACATGTGAAATCAATAAATTGTTTTGATTTCTTAACAGGTTGAATTTAAGTCACCTTTTAATCAAAAAAAAAATTATTAAATTTCTATAAAAGGGTATACACTGTTATAGAAAAAGGTTGTTTATACATTATATATGTGAGAGTCTCTTTAATTCAAGTTTTTGAAAGATCTTTGAGGTTTTTTAGAGCAAAAATTTAATCATTGAGGTTGAGGTTAAAATATATTTTTACTATTGTTGTGAATTTGAGGAATCATGTTGTATTTATAAATTCACTTTTCAGGTTAATTCATAGTAATTGGTTTATGTTTACAAAGTGTTAAAAAATTGTTTTGTATTTTTGTAAAGATTTTGTGTTAGTTTTAGTGAAATCCACTGATATGAGATTGAATATAGTTATGTTATGAATGAATCCGTATAAAATATTGTGTCTTTTACGTGCTATTTATCTTTGTTTTATAATATGTTTACATAATATTTTGTTATGATATAATTAATTGGTTGTTTTCAAAAATCAATCTCTTATTTTTGTTCTCTACAAATTTGTTTGATTCATCAATTTAGACAATTTATTAAAATATTTATTCAAACTTTATTTTATTTTTCATTCTCAAAATCTCTATTCAGATACCAAAGTTTTAATATTCTCATATTTGAATCTCCTTCGAAGTATCACATATTTTTTTGACTATTTTTTTCACTATTGTACTTGAAAATATGGCTAGTGAGATTTCAATCGTTAATTACTTTATAATTTTTCACTCTTCCTTTTTGTGTAGTTTTATTAACCTCATCTTCATACTCTATTTTATGAATGAGACATCTAAGGAGGTAGACAAAGTTTTCATTTTTATAGTCCAAAAACATAATTTTTTTCTTCAAATTCAAACAAATGAACTTGAACATTGCTATAAATTATATTGCTAACTATTAAAGTATTTTTTGATAAAATAATTTTTATATATTTTTTTACAAAGATTTAGAGTTCTGATACTACTTTATTACAAATTTGGTAACATAGAATTTAAAGTAAAAGAAAAATAATTTAGAAATTGAATTAGTCTCTATTTTGATTATTTTTCTTTGTAATCTGTGCTTATTTTGTAGCACATTCAAAAACATTTTAATGAGTAAACATAATTCTAAAATTTTATAATGGGACTCTAATAGTTACAAAAGTGACATGAGTATCATTAAATGCTCTAAATACACATTCGATAAATATTAAATATTCCTTAAACACTTATAATAATACTTTATTAACAAATATGAAAATAAAGACATATGGATTGGTATGTTTTGGTTGCATGAATATAGGCAAAACAAAGGAGTGAATTACTAACACAACAATTTTTTCCAGTGCCAAATTTAACACAATCAGATTATTACTTGGTTTATCCTCTATCAACTATCAATTGTTGATATGTTCATAAAAAAATTTCCAGTGCCAAAATTATAATTAATACATCTATATGGATAACCCTTTTTACATTTATATTGTATTCCAGAAAGTTGTTGGGACTTAGTGTTGTCAATACATATACAATTGACATCAGGGCTTGCGTCAATAAATTTCGCCTTTCCGTTCAAATCAGTGGCGTAGAAAAAAGTGGATGAAATTATGCAGAGTTGACCTCCTAGAAGAGTAACAAGTGAGAAAGTGACAAAGAATTATGTTGGTTTAGTTTAACTTCCATATTTTTTTTTAACTATGGAATTGGTACATTTTCAAATTTTAAATATATTTAAAGTTTAAAAATAATTATAGAAATAAAAATATGTAATATATAATAAATTAACATATTTAAACCTTATAAATAAATATACTTTAATGATATAAAACTTATTTATTATAATCTTTATATGAAAAATATATAAGTCAATCTATTTTAACAAGAGTTAAATATATATTTTTTTCAATGTACTATAATACGATTTATTCCAATTATTCATACTATAAACACATAGATGTAAGGATCTAGAAAATAACCTTAGAGTAGAAGTGGTATATTTTAAATGATACCTGAGTATTTTATTATTAAAATGAAAATGACATATAAATAGAAAATTCAGTTATTCAGGTTTCATTTT
>Ga0123342_1010629_pt1 | contig 10441 bp, 3 predicted proteins | sample Turbeawhitnodule_FD_89960 | JGI IMG/M metagenome (GOLD analysis project Ga0123342, IMG submission 89960) | Root nodule microbial communities of legume samples collected from Mexico - Turtle bean Mexico white nodule | ecosystem: Host-associated > Plants > Roots > Nodule | place: Mexico: Nepantla... | reverse complement strand
GGAAAAAAAATTAGGTTTGATAATAACAAATATATAGGTTTAATTTGACAATTTTTTAATAACAAAATGTAAAAAAATAAATATTTAATTTTAAAAAAAAAAACGCAGGCTGGCCCGCAAACTTGCGGGCCAGCTCTTATGCGGGGTGGGGCAGGAATTCTAGCCCGCAATAACTTTGCGGGGCGGGCCAACCCGTTCCGCATTTTTGCAGGCCAAGCGCGGGGCGGGCCAATGCGGGGCGGGCTGGCCCGCTTTGCCATCCCTAATCTTAGGTAAATAAGTTATGACATCTTGTTAAGAATTAAATTTTACTATATCAGCTTATTAAAAGATAAAAATTATATTTTTATTAAAAAATAATTTGATCTCTAATCCATCTTCAATATAAAGAAACTGATAAATAATAAAATTTACATATAGAGACTTCAAGACTTGTGAATTTTATTGAGAAGAGAGATTAAAAGAGAGAATTATTATTAGCAATTTCCTCACACAATGAACCTCTAGAACTCATGGCCACCCTTATGAAGAGGTGGTATATTACTTTGACATGCTATTGGACTATTTATTCGATAACAACAATTTCTTGATTAATCCAAAAACAAGTGATAATTAGGGATTAAACAAGAAAAACACTAGACATGTCAAAGAAACAATAGATCAGCCGAGAAGGAACTTTTTCAGCCAAAAAGCAGAGAACTTGGGATATCTTTTCAAATTGTTCTTGTAATCCACATATATGAGGCCAAATCGAACTGTGTAACCAGCATCCCATTCAAAGCTGTCAGAAAATGACCATGCATAGTAGCCCTTCACGTTAACACCCTCTCTGCATGCACCATATAGGAAGAACAATTATCATCACAGTTAAATAATTCATTTTTGAATATCAAATATGTGTAAATAAGAACCCTCTTTCATTTTCTCACTTGATGGCTTGAAGAAGGAATCTAAGATGACCATTATGGTATCTAATTCTGATTGCATCCTTGCGTGCTTCATCCACTGGTATGGAGTCATTCCTTGATTCAGCAATGCCTAAAAAATTAAGAACCATACAATTCAGCTATTATGCTTCACATAACCTATTAGTATTGCATCAGCTGTCATGGACAAAGAAACTAGATCAACTCCTAAAAAAACATATTCTTAAATTTAAGGAACTAGTCACTTGATAAATTATGTGATAGGATCATTGTAATGCTCCTCAGTAAAACCTATTACCATTTTCTGTGATGTAAATCTCTGGATTTTTGTATTGGTCCCTTATGTGTAGCATAAGATGATGAATTCCCTTGGGATAGATATAGAGCCAATCCAAAGCAGTCTGCACAACAACAAATTTTTGCTTCATTAGAAGTAGAAATGCATTTTCACAGCCATTGCATGGTTTACTTGTGTTTGTAAACACTTGCCCAAAACATACAAGCTTAGTTTCACAGATAGAGGAAATGCTACTTGTATGAGATGAAGCAAATGGTACATGCATCAACCAACTAAAATAAAGTACTAGTAGTTTAAATAGTTTGACAGAAAATTTACTATACCGGGGTCCCAACAGATAGACCATTCTTTTCCGCTGTCATCAAGAGAAAGTTGTTGATTGTGTTTGTGAGTAAATATTAAAATTTAGTGAAATAAAAGGGTTAAATATGTTTTTTGTCCTTATAATATAACATGAAATTAGTTTTCCTCCCTTAAACCGTCCAGGTACTTATAGTATTGGAATGTGTTATTTTTTATGTAAAATGATTATTAGTTTTTTAAAAATTCGTTCTTGTTTTGATGATAAACTGATACCCACTCTAACTACTTCCAATGGGTTAACGATGTAAAACCTCAAACTGAATCAATTTCACATATAAAATGATCTATTTCAATCATTTTCGTACTACAAGTACCTTTGGACTAGGGACGAAAATCAATTCCATTTTATAGATATGACGAAAATATATTTAACCAAATATGAAATAATTTATTTGTCTGGAGTCAATTTGACTTACTGCTGAGAGTGGCTAGTATGTCTGTGTAGAAGGTTCTGTTGGTGGTGACTGGTGCAGCATGTTCTGCATAATATGTGGTGTAATAATTCACACCAAGAAAATCAATGGATTTTTTGAGGCCTTCAGATTGAACTTTTGTGAAAGTAGGGAGTCTAGCACCCACTGAAGATTTCATACTTTCAGGATAGTCACCATATGTAACCGGATGAGCATACCTGCAAACAATGAGTTTGTACAATTACTACTTAAAATTAATGTTTTTTTATCAACTACTTTATGTTCCACTATGTCAAAACCAATGGCTTTCAAAAATCTAAGCAGGGGAAGAGGAAACAATGATTTGGCTCAAATGCCAGTAACTTTGCCTTGGATGATAGAGAAGCTGGTGATAAACAAAATATATGTAATGCTGTGAAATTAATGCATTTTACTACCATCTTGTTGTAAAACAAACAATTCATGTTTTGGTAGGCAAGAAAAAGAAACTGGTGACAGCAAGAAAAAGTAGTTTTTTGTGAGTTCTAATACGTACCAACCAAAGAAAAAGTCGAGAGCTCTGCTTGCAGCCTTGCTATCAGCAGCAGTGTTATATTTTGGCAGAAAGTAGTGAGTTGGTAAGGTGATCCCAATTTTTCCTTTTTGATGGAACTACACAATCACAGTATGTTTTCATCAGATGTGCAACCAATAAACATCACACTGTTTTCATTTTTCATTTTTAATTCTACTATTAAAAGATGTAGACCTAAACCAAATCAGAGTAAACATCATTAATAATAGATACTGTGACTGTTCATCAACCAAATAAGAGATATTTTGAAGAAAAAAATTAATGATAACAATAGTAAGAGATATTTTGAAGGAAAAAGTCATATAGAACTTTATAAGAAGTCTTATATGTAATAGTGTTTATATGAACATAAAACAAAAGTCATGATTAAGAATCATATGAAAATGCTTTTAAGGAACAACGGATTAGATTACTAAGAAAGCAGTACAAAAAAGAAATGATTATTTTTCTGAACTGTACAAATGCTAAAATATTTGGTTTTGGTTTTGAAGAAAATGTTTAAAAAGTTAACCTGGTATTTTGTCTTGTACAATGTGGCAGCAGTCTCATGAGCAAGTAATAGGTTATGTCCAACGATGTAGGTTTCAGTGGCTGAGTCACCAGCACTGCAGTTGGCAACATACTTAGAGCATCTACCTGGTGCAAAGGTGCCACCATTGTAGCCATTGAGACTATATGATAAGGGTTCATTCAGAGTCACCCAATTCTTCACTCTGTCTCCAAAGGTCTTGAAGCAGAAGTCAGCATATTTACGAAAATCCTCCCTAGTTATTCACAACAACAAAAAAGTTAATTCAAAATTCATGGTTAATTATGGTTGGATAATTATGATTAGTCTGATAGAACATAGGTAATCTTTCTTCTAATAATTCATTCCTTTTTATAACTTTTTATAACTTCTTTAGGTTTGGATTATCCTTACGTATCACTTTATATCTATTTTTGGAGACTTGGAGACTTGTAAGAAATTTCTATGTTAAGAAAAGAATTAAATATATTTTTTTTTACTATAACACGAAATTGGTTTTCGTTTCTGATTCAAACTTTAGACCATTCAAGTACTTGTAGTATGTAAATTATTAAAATTTGTCATTTTGTATTTGAAATGATTGTAATGATAATTTTTTTCATAATTTATTGTCGTTTTGATCGGAGACTGATGCTCACGGTAACTACTTTGAATGAATTGATAAAGTTGAACATCAAATTGAACAAATTTTACATACAGACTAACTCATTTCAATCATTTCCTTATTACAAGTTTCTGAATGGTTTAAAGTTTGAATTAAAAACGGAAATCAATTTCGTATTATAATAAAGAAACGAAAAACATATTTTAAAAAAAAAGTAATATTGTTAACTATCTTCAAGATTGTAACTTACACTACTTTATGACTTAGAAATCCTCCATACTCATCTTCAAGAGCTTGCGGAAAGTCCCAATGAAAAAGAGTGACAAAAGGAGTTAAGCCTGTTCAAAATTAGCCAAAATGAGTTAATTGTGAAAGAGTGAAAAAAAAAGAAGTATTAAGAGAGGTTTACCATTTTTGAGGGTCTCATCAATGACCCTGTTGTAGAAATTAACCCCCAAGGGATTAACAACGTCCTTGCCCTCTGCAGGAAGTAATTCAATATTTTTCATCACTTTTCAATTTCAATAAGTTTCTCAAAAATATAAAATTAATTTATACAAATTTTTGTTGTATTAATTATATATATATATACACTATTGAAACAATTTTTTTGTAGTATTATTTTTCTTCAATTTTTCTAGTGCAGATTTGTAGAAATTGATATGAAAAATATGTGAAGAATAGATTGGAGTTAGGATTTCATTTTACTTGGGAATATTCTTGTCCAAGAGATGGAAAATCTGAAGGAATCCAACCCAATTTCTTTCACCACTTTGATGTCTTCCTGCAACATTTCACAGTCAGATAATTATTTCTCTAAATCAATATTCATTAATGAAAATGTGTTTTAATAATATAATAATATATAGTAATTATTTAAATTAAGCTATAAAAAATTATAATTAAAATATTCATATTTGGGTTCTCAAGTAAAATGGGTGAATTTAGAAGGAAGATGTACCTTGTAGCGATGATAAAAATCAGCTCCTATGTCACCAGTGCTATGATCCCAAATTTTCTCTGTTCACACCACACAAAGAAAAAACTATGAACAAAAATCCAAAATTATAGATAATAATTATGCCATGTTTGAACACATGGTTAACAATTATGGATTATCTATATATTTATTTTTATTAATTTTAATTTATAAGATCATTTTTTTAACTTCCTTCTATTGTACACGTACTACTGTTGATTAGGAAATATTATTACTCATACATTGTAAAATTTAATGCACATTTACTTTTATTAAGTTAATCTAAACACATCTTGTAAATTTATTTATTTATTTTTAATTTATATGAGATAAATTAACTTTTGTTGCACTAGCTCTATAGTTTTAAAAAAAATGTACATAATTTAAATAAATAAATAAAACAATCACTGTAAGAAAATCATGAAATAAAAATCAATTTTTAGAGACCAAAATAATTAGTTGCAACAATAATAAAATTAGAGACCATTTTAGAAACTAAAACAAAAATTGGTTTCTAAATTAGTTTCTATTATTGTTAAATAGTTTCTAAATTGGTATCTAATTAGCAACTAAGGTTTTAGAGACCAAATTTAGAAACTAAATAATTGGTAATTAAAACCTTAGTTGCTAATTAGATACAAATTTAGAAACTATTTAACAATAATAGAAACTAATTTAAAGACCAATTTTTCTTTTAGGTTCTAATGGTCTCTAATTTAGTTACTATTACAACTAATTATTTTGGTATCTAAAAATTGGTTTCTATTTCATAATTTTCTTGTAGTAAATAAAAGTTTACTTAACGTATAGATCCATTTAAATTATAATAAAAAAAGTACCCAAGTTGTGATTGTAAACATAATATCTATTTACAAATTTTAATTTCAATTTTTTTTAAAAATACCCAAGTTATATTTCTAAACACTAATTCTAAATATTAAAAAGTAAAATAAAAACCATACTTTGAAATACAAATTATACTACAGAAGTATGATTTCTTCTTAGATAAAATGTAAAATTGTGTTCCAACTTCACAAGAAAGAATCCATGAGATAGATCTATTTTAATAACTTTCAAAAATGTATCTATTTTGGTACAATGCTAAAAAAAGTTAGATTACTAAAACGAAGTCATACCTGGATATTTTCTGGTGTAGGTGTCCCATATACTTGATCCTCTGCCATCCACATTTGCTGCACCTTCTGCCTGAGTAATTAACAAAGCAACCTAATGAACATTTTAACTATACATAGTAAACAAGTTCAAAGACCATAGAGAAAAATAGTTGCAGAAATTTAGGTAAAAAATAGTAGTGGAATCAGAAACTGGTTGTTATGATGAGGCTATATATCAGAACCTGGTAAGCTGAAGAACCTATTCCAAAGACAAAAGTTGAAGGAAAAAGGCTTCTGTTGAATGATGAAACATCATGGCTTGGCACTGTACTTGGAGCTACACTTTCAGCTCCACTAATACCCAAAAGGGTAGCAAGAGAAAGAAGACAGAGGAGAGAAAGAGTGCTGCTTCTCATTTCTGCTATGGTGTCTGAAACCTTGCCATTGCTTTCTATTTAAAGAAGAAGGGAAGTGACAGATTTAATCAAATTTGTTTTATTATGAATGGAAAATTACAGCTATGATTCTGGCTTAATTTTCAATGTAAAATAAGGAAGTAATTGAAGAAGAGTAAAGTTGATGCAGTAGTTAAAGTTTTTATGTATATTCATAGCATCTGTATACAGTGCTTAAAAGTTCTATCTATATTGAAATCTGTATTCAATTCTTTCCAATAATAAAATAAAGTAAAAAAAAAAAATTATCTATTGACACAGTTTTATGCATAATAAATAACTTCAAAATCATACTAGCAATAACTTTTAATTAAATAATAATGTAAAATCTTAAACTTGTTAAAATTATTAAGAATTTAAAGTAACATTCTTTATACTAGCGGAAACCGCCATACTACCCACATTCTTTATTTTTTTCATAAACTTTCACCAAACAACTTCTTTCTCATCTGTTTCATTTTTAAAATTTGTAAATCATAAATTTTATTTGTTACTAGAAACTAAAAAAATAATAATGAAGAGAGAAAGAAGAAGAATAAGATGAGAAGTAACAAATTCTAAGAATATATTTATTTACTAATCACTCTCTTTTTTTCGCAACAATACCGTATTCAAAACGTATTTATTCTCCCCGTCGACATCCACTTTAACAATGACATCAAGATAATTCTGCAGCTGTGAAAAATCTAAATGTTTTGTGTTCAAGTAACAGTTTGAGATAGAAAAGAACATACTTAAGAGATCTGATTAGAAAATAGGAGGTTGGAATGGTTTGCCTACATGAGACAAAATGTTCGGTGTTTACTAAGGAGAGTTGCTATTATTTGTGGGGATCAAATGAAATTGATTGGGTGGAGAATGGTGCAGTAAATAAATAATGCTGGAGGAATTATTACTATGTGGAGAAGAAGTAGCTTCAACATGACGAGCTACTTTAATGTGAATTTGTTTTGTCATTGAAAGAGTTTGAAAAGGAGGAGTTGTGTACAAATTACAAAAGTGAATGTGTACACTTCTGTCTCTTTGAAAGAAAGGAATGAAGTCTGGGATGAGATATGTGAACTAAGGAAGAATCAACAAAACAGGGTGTGATGTGTTGTCAGATATTTTAATTCAATTAAAAAGAAGAAGGATAAAAAAAAAATGTAGTTTCAGTATCAACAAATAGACTAGGAAATTTAATGATTTCATCAAAAATTCGAAATTATTAGATATTCCGATGGTAAGAAAAATATTTACTTAAACTCAATGGGACAGTTAAGAAGAGAATTCTTGTTTTCAGAAAATGGTTGGATATATAATTGTTGTGTATAATTTATTTGACTTATCTACATCTTTCACGTGTAGAAAAATATATTAATATAATTATAAATATTTTTTTGGCCATGACCCTCCTTTTCCTCATTTATTTCACTTGTTGGGTCGCTCTCCTTTTAAATTTCTATCGTTACTCGGAATGGACTTTATTATTAAATTATATTTTGTTACAATTTTTTTAATTGTATTCCATACCAGATTTTTTCTTTATACTATTCTGCATGATAAACTCTTTAATAATAAGTGTCCCGTGCTTAAATATCTAATAATAAAGGTCTGATGGAGCCACCTATGGTGTATGCAATACTTATTTGTTAATTAATAAGTTTTTTACTAATATTATAACTAATTTTATGCATGATTTTCATTTCTATTTAATAATTTTAGACTTTGTTTTCATCTTCAAATATGTGATTTGTGGTTTATATGTTATTAAAAGGTAAATTTTAAGTTTAACTCAATTTTCTAAAATAAAATTTACATCTACTTATATTGATCAAAATCTCAGAAACTCAATGAGAAATTACAAAATAATCAATATAAAAGATCAAGTCTTCCCTGCGGAGGTAAAACAAAAGAATTACAAAGAAACTAAGAAACTCTTATGAAACTTCCATTTACACCTACTTATATATTACTAAATGTTCTTATCTCTATTTGATATGTGATCTCCAACACACTATCTTCACACTGAGATCCTTATTTCATACGTGGGATTATATATTTATTGGTCACACAAGCATAAATGATTCTCATATCATATTAAGAAGTAAACTTTAAGTATAACTTGACTTTATAAAACTGACTTATATCCGTCCTTAGGGACAAATTATTACTTCTGACAACGCGGTGCACTTGCTGTAAAAAGTCATTAGGGTTGAAACCTTTCAGAAGTCTGAACGTGTGGCAAAGAGATTGACGGTTTCTAGATTTTTTTCGTAGTAAATGGCAGAGTTATGAGGTGTTTGGTGAATGGATGTTCGTATTGAAAGAAAAAATGAAAAATTTAAAACTAGATGTGAAGAGATGGAACAAGGAGGTTTTCGGGAACGTTAATCAAGAAGGGGAACTATTACAAAACAAAATTCAAGAGTTGGATGCAAAAGATGATGAAAGCGTTTTAGATGAGTTTGGGAGGGAGGAGAGGAGATTTTTACTGGTAGAACAAAGTCGGAACATGTTCAAACAAGAAGTGGTCTTGCATAAAAAAGCAAGGCTAAAGTGGTTGAAACAAAGCGATTTAAATACAAAAATTTTCCTTTCCTCTGTGAAGTGGAGGAGAATGAGAAATAGGTTCAATGGGGTGGAAGTGAATAGTCAGTGGTGCGATGATAAGAAGGTGGTTAAGACTAAGGTCATAGAGTTTTTCGAAGCTAGATTTGTTGGGGAGCCAGAGACCCTGGTTAGGTTGGACAATGTTCAGTTCAATACTATATTTGATGAAGATAATGAGTTGTTGGTTGGAACTGTCTCTGAAGAGGAAGTCAAGAATGTTGTTTGGAGTTGTGATAGTTCGAAGAGCCCTGGTTCTGATGGCTTCAATTTCAGCTTCATTAAGTTATGTTGGGTATGTATCAAGGAAGATGTAGTGTCGACGATAAATGATTTTATGGTCAATGGTAGGTGGCCTAGGGGGTCAAATGCATCGTTTAATCCGCAACAACTTAGCGATTATAGACCTATCTTACTGGTAGGATGTATGGATAAAATATTTCGAAGATCTTGGTTATCAGGTTGAAAAAAGTGATTAGTAAAGTGATCAACGTTAGACAATATGCTTTTATTGAAGGAATGAGACTTTTGGATAACATTCTTGTAGCTAATGAAGTCTTAGAACAGATGAAGAGGAAGAAAAAGAGTTGCATGTTTTTCAAGGTGTATTATGAGAAGGCTTATGACTCTGCGAGGTGGGATTTTATTTATTATATGTTAGGCAAACTTGGTTTCTGTGAAAAGTGGATTTCTTGAATTAAAGCTTGTTTTGTAAATGGGAGTCCTACCAAGGAATTTATTCCGAAGAATGGGTTGAGACAAGGTGACCCTTTAGCCTCACTCTTGTTTCTAATAGCGGTTGAAGGTTTAGCAGGGGTGTCTAGGACTGCGGTCGAGAAAGACTTGGTTGACAGTTTGGAGATAAGAAAAAAGCTAACAAAGGTGAATATGCTACAATATGCTGATGATTTTTTTTTGTAAAACAAATATCAAAAGTGTGTTTAACATAAATGTCATGTTGAACTGTTTTGAATTGGCATCTGGCCTCAGGTAAATTTCCTCAAGAGCATACTTGGTGGGGTTGGGGTGGAATAGACGAAAATTCTCCAGTTTGCGACAATTTTAAATGTGAAGTGATGAAAACTCCTTTTAAGTACTTGGAGATGCCCGTAGGGGGATGCCATAAGAGGGGCGAGTTTTGGGACGAAGTGATAAACAAAATAAATAGCAGGCTAGGTAGGTGGAAGGGTAGATACATCTTAATGGCGGGGAGGATTTGCTTGATTAAGTCTGGTTTATCGTCGATACCTTATTCTATCTTTCTCTTTTCAAATTACCATCTATTGTGTCGAAGAAGATTGTGAGTCTACAAAGGAATTTTTTTGTGGGGTTAGGGGTCAGAAGGGAGGAAGATTGCATGGGTTGCTTGGGACAAGGTTTGTAAATCTAGGGAAGCGGGAGGACTCTGTATTATTAATGTCAGGCGATTCAGTCTGGACTTGTTGAGAAAATGGATATGGCGTCTGAATTCGGACAAGGGGGAGCGGGGGGGGGGGGGGGGGGGGGGGGGGCGGTGGGGGGGGGGGGGGTGGGGGGGTGGGGGGGGTGGGGGCGGGTTTTTGGGGGGGGGGGGGCTGCTGCCAATTCTAGATCATG
>Ga0123342_1010628_pt1 | contig 10442 bp, 8 predicted proteins | sample Turbeawhitnodule_FD_89960 | JGI IMG/M metagenome (GOLD analysis project Ga0123342, IMG submission 89960) | Root nodule microbial communities of legume samples collected from Mexico - Turtle bean Mexico white nodule | ecosystem: Host-associated > Plants > Roots > Nodule | place: Mexico: Nepantla... | reverse complement strand
GCAAGTCAACCAACCAAAACAGTTTTCAACCTTTTCAAAAACACCTAAGAGTAAAACAATCGGTTGTTTCGACAAAACAACAAGTTTTTTTCACTTAGTTTGAAAAACACTTTAAACTTAAAATATTTGAAAACACTTTAGCTTTAGATTCAACAAAGAGTGGATTACACAGATAAACTACCCCGATCCTATCCTAAACACAGCAGCAACTTCAGCCTTCCATCAAACACTAGGATTTGGATTCTTCAAAGCCTTTGATCACACTTGATTCAACAATCTCCCCTTATTTGATGAAGACAAATCCCTGATTGCTTGTGTTTGACTTGTTTGAATTTGAAGCAGTTCCTGTAAAACAAAACTTAAACAATATACAACATCTATGGCAGCAGATTAGAATAGCACATAACTTGTGTTCTGCTTATTCAGTACAGCAGATAAAAAACAGTCTGCTTAACCAATACAGCAGAGAAAAAACAGCCAAAAAAGGCAAACCAAGGTAAACCATACAGCATCAGCAGTAGCAACAGAAATAACAATCATTTAAACAGATAGAGTTTGCAGATTTTAAGACAACACAACATAAAATTCTCCCCCTATTTTTCTTCACAAATAGACTATAAGAAGAGATAAAACAAAAATTGTTTCAGATAAAGCAGAATTTAAAAGAAATAGCAATAAAACTATTACAGAGCAAAAACAATTGGTTGTTTCGAGCATTCAACCGGTTGTTTTTCTTCAGTCATCCTTGTCATATTGCAGCTCAAAGATCTGGTTCTGAACAGCTTCAATCTGTTCATTCAGTGTTTGAAAACGAGTGTCCATGCTCTGGAATCTGTTGTCAATGCTCTGGAAATTTGTCACAAAAAGATCATGGAGATTTCTTTGATTTTCAGCAAAACCATCAAGTTTATCCACCATGTATCTTTTAAAAGAAGACATTGAGGGAACCTCATCTCCTTGATGTCCTGCACTTGTTCCAGCATCAAAGTTAGTTGCAGGTTGTTCTTCATTGTGGATATCCATATCAGCAGCTTGATCTTCTTCATCAAAATCAGCAGCTGCAGCACTTGAGGAACCACCATGATCACCATCTTTGCTCACCCATCTTCCATTTATCTTGGTGAATCCCATTTTGCTTAATGAACCATTGTTCACTTCTTGTGTTGATTTTACCAACTCAGAGGTTTCATCTTCAAGATTCACTTCAAAATAGAGCAGAAATTTAGAGATTAAAACAACATAGGGATAATGGTAGTCACTTAACCTCATGAACGTTTTCATATGTTCTTTGATGATATGAATCCATTTTATCTTGATTTTCTTCATGATGCAGTAGATATAGACAAGATCTTCTTTATTCTCGGGTGCTCTCCGCTTATTTAACAACTTTATATATTAAACTAAGAACTTTATGCATATATTTATTTAACTATCAGCTTTGTATATATTCACATATATCCTATTCTAACAGCTTAATATGTATCAATATATATTTAAGTAATCAACTTTATATTAATATATGATCAAACTTATTATTTTCTCTATTTTAATTATTCTCCACCGGGCTTACCTACGAAAATAGACTGAGTCTATAACTCTCTTTTGGGACCAAAGTCAAATTGACCATGCCTAAATACTTAGACCGAAGTTCTGAGCAGAGGATCACTCTTGTCCAGTACAATTTGCTATTTTAGAAATTTTTTTTTATCAAAATGTCTCATGCAAAATGCCTCCCAACCATTCCATTATTTGACCTAAAGAACTTAAAAAGAGCTTGAAGACACGGGAGTGAGGAGAAAGTACCTTAATGCGAATACTATACATTAGAGGTTGTACGGACGAAATTAATGAAAGCATCCAGTTAACCATGTCCCTAATGATTAATTAAATGGTGACATTTTTTAGATATGGATATATTAAAATGGAGTATATTGTGTCACTATTAAAATCTTACCACTATTCAGGTGTGTTTAACACTTTTAATTAAGACAAAAATGAATATGAAATTGTCAAAGTTAGAATCACAAAGATAAAATTATGTATAAATAACATTTATATTAATATAAAGCATATAACAATCAATATTATCACTATGAAAATGACACGACACATTTACAATTATAAGCTCTATGAAATGATGAATTTTTAGGCAAATGTTTATCTGATAATCTTAGTGTTGATGAATTTGACACAATTTTACCCACACAACTAATTTTAATAAATATAATGATTGCATACACTTTTAACTGTTATCTAATATTATTTAATATTCACCCTATGCAAACATGCCTAACTTTAAATAAACAAAATAGTGCAAAATAAAAAAAAATGGATAAGAAAAGAGAACCCTTTGATAAGATGATTGGTATGATATAAAGAGAAAAGAAGGGATAGAGTAATGTTATACGAATAATGGTGTGAATTTATTGCGTAATTAAGATTTAATATTTTAGTTGACCCATACATATGATTTTGGTTTTACTCCTTCAATAATACTTTTGTTGTTTTTTTGGTTTTTATAAACCTAAAACTTTTGAATTAATTAATAGCACTACTTGCTAATAACGTAACTTACATCTAAATATGTTATGTAGAATGTGTGATAGAGCAATAGCTAAGATGACCAAGGATTGAATATTTGTAATAAATACATATTTATACCCTTATAAACAGCATAACTTACAACAAAAATATTCGAAAAAGAAAAAATGAGTGTATGGTGGGTGTCCTGTTCATTTCAACTTTGGAAGTATTTGGGTAAAAGAAGGTGGAGAACGTGTCAAGTTGGCTTCCCAGCAGAACACAACAAATCACTGTCTTTTCTTAGAAAAAGAAAGCCAAACAGCTTCTCACGAGAGTGCAGCATATCTTGGCCGCCATCCAATTCAAGCCTCTTGACTTTTCTCTGCCAATATCTTCAGCAACACACTATATAAGAGTAGCAAAACCTTGCTTTCCTCCTCAAATCACCAAGATGGAAACAACGACCAAGACCATTTTCTCATTCTTTTTACTCTCCTCACTCCTACTTCACCTTTATTTTTCTCAAGGGGTAGCACAAGAGGTGGCAAAATCCGAGAGCGAAGCATTAGGGGAAGCAGAGAAAAGAGAAACATTAGAAATTATAATAGGTGGTGGAGGTTCCCCTGCTCCTTACCCTGTTCCCTCCCCTGAAACTCCATGCCCACCTCCCCCACCTAAACCGCTTAGCCGTTTAGAGAGAGCTCGTCGCGTGCTTCTCAATTTCAAAACCCTCATTCTTGACCCGACATGTTACACGCAAAACTGGAACGAGAACACTGACACGTGTGACTTCAAAGGGGTACGATGTGCCTCATATCCAAACTCAGAAGAGCGAGCAGTTGCAGGACTGGACTTAAATGGAGCAAGAGTGACGGGTCAAAACGGGTGCCCTTTGCCCGTCTCATCTCTCTTGGGCGTGAACCAAATACCCGAGTTAACATTCTTCCACGTCAACTCTAACAGCTTCGCCGGCTCGGTCCCCACGGATATCACCAAATTCCCCTTCTTCTTCGAGCTCGATCTCAGTAACAACAAAATCAAAGGCCAGTTTCCCATCGACGCGATTACGTCAAAAGTGCTAGTCTTCCTTGACCTCCGCTTCAATCAACTCACCGGCCCAATTCCCCCCCAACTCTTCCTGAAGGATCTCGACGTCATCTTCATCAACAACAACCAATTCACACAGTGTCTCCCCCAGAATTTCGGCTACACACCGGCCCGCTACCTCACTTTCGCCAACAACAACCTCACCGGCCCCATTCCAAAGAGCGTCGGTTACGCACCCAACCTTACCGAAGTTCTCTTCCTCGGGAACAAGTTTGACGGCTGCTTGCCCGTTGAAATTGGAAACCTAAAAAGAGCTGTCGTGTTTGATGTGAGTAAAAATTTACTCACCGGCCCAATTCCCCACTCCTTCGGGTGCTTGAAGAGCATTCAGTATCTCAATTTGGCGCAAAACAAATTCTACGGCTGTGTTCCCGACAATGTTTGTCAAATTTCTTCTCTCCGCAACAATGGTAATCTTTCCTTGGCCGACAATTATTTCAACGACGTTGGCCCCTCCTGCTGGAGTTTGATCAAGTCCAAGGTTTTGGATGTCTCAAAGAATTGCATCCGGGGGCTCCCAAACCAAAGGTCGCCCTATGAATGCTCCCAGTTTTACAAGAGGAAAACGACGTGTCCGAATCCGAGTTCTTTCTACTATGTGCCGTGTAGGGGAAACCCCAGTTCCGAAACCACTGGTTCAACTTCTGCGCCGGTGACTTACAAGACTCTCAAACCGCATCGTCTGAGATTGTGATAGAGTGAGATATCATCGTCTTAATTGTGGTAGACTATTTGGTCGGTTTCATGTTATTAATCGCTGTATATTTCTCTTTCCTATGTGTTTTGTATTCTGTGTGCCCATTAATAAGCACTGTCGTGGAATTGGGCATCGTGGCTATTGCTTCTCTGGTGTCACTCAACTGTAATTTCCCTAAGTTATCGAATAAAATTTGTACCATCTTTCGATGAGAAATTCTGTAAATAGAAGGTTATGATATCATACACTAATAAATTAATATTTTAATTACATTGTATTTACTTTTTAATTTAAACTATTATTATATTATTATAATGCTTGTTAAGTATATATATATATATATATATATATATATATATATTATTTTTTTTTTAAAGAAATCTTTTCCTAAATAAAATTTGGGTGGTACATATACAGTAAGATATATACACTTTACATATTAATAAATTATTATTTTTATTTTATTTTTAATTTAAAACATTATTATAATTGTTAAGAAATGTGTGTTTCGGTGTCAAAATAAACTTTTTCATAGAATTTTGTTTGTTTGGGCATTTCAAAAAGCACAGTTAACTTTGTAATATAACACTAAAACAACATTAATTTAACAAATACTTATAGTAATATAATAATATTTTAAATTTAAAAATAAAAATAAAAATAAATAAAATATTAATATATTGAAATGTGTTTCACTGCTAACATTTCCTCGCCCCTTCCGTACTTCCTTTCTCTCAACATCAGTTTCTTCCGGTGAAATGTCTTGTCATTGTGCATTTTATAAAGGAACCATCATGTATTAATATATTGAAAAGATACAGGTTCTGTTCCAACAATGACTTTGAGGCGTTTACTTCTTAAACCTTAGTGCATCCATATAGCCACCAAGTTTAACTAAAACATTTCGTCACAGAAAAAGGTTTAACTTAAATACGAGGTTTAACTTAAATACGAGACCCCATCACAACTTAATCTCTTGATTTGGGAGGAAGTAAAATACAAAATTTGTTTAACAATTATCACTTGCTTCATCTACAAGAATCTCTTCCATACTATAATACCAATAAAGTCACGGTGATTTCTTGTTTGCGAGTGACTAATAATTAAGTGCCAAGGACAAACGCTACCGTAGCCAACTAATAGAGGTAGCTTACAAAAAATTTGAGTTCACTTGTTCAAGAATTATCTCTTCTTGTCCTTAAAAGAGAACCATCTTCCAAAAAGATGATTGTGACATCTTTAAGATTAATTGTGTATTGAAATAAAAAAAAATATAATGGTTCTAAGTTAATTGTCATTGTATCTATATAGGTAAATAAGACCTAAATAATATTTGAAACTAGTTGTACAATTGCTAACGTGTTAATGATCTCCTCGTTCCTTCCTTCAAGTCTCCTTCCTCAATGGTTGGTGTTCGGCCGGGGTTGACCTGAAAAAGGTACTCCGACGATCAAGTAAATACTCTGTGTAAAGAGTGTATATTTGTAAACGGATTAAAGTGTACCTTACACCTTTGCAAAAGGTTTATTTATAGTGTTGGTCATGTGACCTTGTTGTGATGGGTTGAATATCAGTTATCCACTGATGCGTATCGTGATCCCTGATTTATAGGGAGATACTGGTATATAGGTATGTTGGTATAGCTGAAGAATATCTTTAATACCTTTCAGTATTTAACATTAGTATTTAGTTGATTTCTCAGAGATATTTCCCACATAATTTGGGACGTGATTATGACTCACAAAGTACTCTGGTAACTATCGTTGTTGTCATTTATTAAGTGCCTTGAAGTGTACTTCGACACGGTCGGTTGGTCACCAAAGCCGAGTGACTGACTCATCCGATACTGACCGATATAGTCATCATTTATCCAATTTTTATGATGATTATTGATTAACCATGATCCAAAGATTAATGACAATTTGGTAATCAATTTAAGGTGGGAGTAACACACATTTGATGATAGTAAAACTGTCGTTATTGTGGTCAAAAGTGATTTTAAATTTCTAACAAAATAGTTTATTTTCATTCTCTTTTGCTAGTTATTCTTTATTAGACAACTTGGAAAGCTCTTTGTGGTCATATTGTGTTATCATCACTAATTGTTGTTACCACTCATTGCCTTTGATGCATGGTTGTTGTTTTGTCTCTATGGGATGAAGAATGATAATTTGTGTGTTCTTCATGATTTTCTAGACTAGTTGTATCTCATAAATGTTTCCTTTGTTTTTAATTTTTGTTTTTAATATAGATTTGTATTTTCTGTAATAAATAAGAGTATTTTTGTTTAAGTATTGTCTTTTTCACCTAAAATTTTATATAGATCGTTTAATACTACAAGAAAAATCATTTTGACGGGGGTTTATTTTTACATTACCAAGGGTTAAAACCTCTGTTAAGTCATTTACTCAGGATTGTAGTTTTCCCCACTAAATCATCTCTGTTTTTTTTAAACCATAGAAAAAGTCTTTCAAAATGTTTGTTAAATACCATGGGTTTAAGAACATTCGTAAAATACCATGAATTTCAAAATCTCCTAAAATACCATGGGTTTTTAGACCACTGTAAAATACCATGGGTTTTAAGACCTCTATAAAATACCATGAGTTTCAAAACCTCCGTAAAATACCATAGGTTTCAAAACCTCTGTAAAATGTCATGGGTTTCAAAATCCTAGTAAAATATCATGGGTTTGAAAACTCCGTAAAATATCATAGGTTTTGAAACTAAGAACATTTGGTTATTTACTCATTTTATCATTTATCCATTAATTAAATTTTATTTGCTTTTTTGTACAAAAATTTCTTAGAAGCAATGATTAGGACCTAATTATTTGTATAATTAAAGCAACAAAACTACTAAATATTAATTGACCAAGATCACAAACTTCTACCGTAGCTAGATGCACAGGTTGAATATCCACATTTTACAACTTTTACAAAGGTGTTAGTAAAATTACCAGTTAAAGCCATAAGACTCAATAGATTTTTTAGCTAAACTAGATGAGCAAATGACTACAAATGAGCGATATTAGATTATATATTGGTGAGGAATTTCTACATAGGCCATAGTGCGTAACAATGTTTTAGTTTTAGTTTTAGTTAAAAAATATGTTTTAGTTTTAAAGAATATTGTTTAATAATTATTGTTGAGTAACAAATTGCATAATAGAAGATCTATTCAATATTTTTTTTTAATATATGTGAACAACATTAGAGACAAAGATAAAATGAAATGGAGGGATTAATATAGTTTTACAATTATTTGTTAGACTATCCCTACTACAAATTAAAAGTAAGAGTTGTTTGATTCAATTGGAAAAATTGGGATCAGGATATATTCTTCTCACTCTTTTGTATTTTAAAAAGCATGATAATTATGCTGGACAGGGGCTCGGTCAACGGCTTATCTTGAGAATAGCTCGGTCCTTGGTGTGGGTTGGCGAGTGGTCAACTCGGCTTTTGAGTTTGGGTAGAGATCATGGGTTTGACCCAATTGAAGGAGCTCATCGAAAACGAATACAATGTGGCTACCCTGTGTAAGGGTAAGGCCTGTTGTGTGTATGTGCTTATAGATAATCGTGTATGTTTGTTTTTTGCATGTTGGTTACGTATAAAGTATTTTTGATAGATGCTGATAATAACCCTAAAAAATAAGGGTGCGCGCTTATAACAAAATGTTGAATAATTGATGCTCATGACAGGTGGGTTTTTTGTTATTATTTTACGTGCTCAGTTTTATTTTCAATTAGGATTTTATTCCCATGAGCAAGTGTTGTTGCAAAGATGGATATAAAGAGGGAGTGGATCTCCAAGTGAAGGTACGTTTTCTAAGACACTCGACCTAAATGCTACCTTTGAAGAGCCCTAACTATTTGATCGTCGGAGTGTAATTAACAGGTAGGGCACCCTCTGTCACAACGGAGCCATATTCCAGTACGACCAGGAGACACGATCCTTATCACCTGAGAAAGGCATTCAAACGGTGAGAACAATAATATTTTATCTTTGATTGATATTGATGCCCATATAAAATTCATTTATATCGATTCCTTGCATATAAAATTATTAAGATAGTCTCCTAAATATCGATTCCTCGCATATTTATAAAAACTTTTTTTCATTATGAGCAGATGTTGATAGCAATTAACATTTCAAATCTATTCCCAACATTCAAATATGTTAAGCATTATCATTTAGGTCAGATGCATGGGTACAGTGTGGATGGTTGAACCTCCTGGATACACTCTACCAATGGCCACTACACGAGGAGGATTTCCATCAACAAATAACCTGCACTGATAGGAGGATTCAGTGTCATCATCTTCAAAGTCCTCCACATCACAGCTACCTTTGGTGCTAGCTTGACCACGAGCATAAATTACATTCACTAGTTCAACTGGATTATATCTTTGCTCGAATTCAACTTTTAACTCTTGAGTAACTTGTTCTTTTATGCTCTTAGTCAGGTGTCCAATCAACCTCTCTGTCAATTGTGCAACTAATTGATCAATCATCGTCAATTGTGCATTGTGTAACACCAACACCAAAACAAACCATACGAACACGCTGAGGGTGTTCTTCAGTGCCAATGGCCACGATTAAGATGTCATGTCAACCTTTGGGAACAAAACTTCCACAGGAGCTTTCCTCCACTAGCTCGTCCTGTAAAATATAATACAATGTGTTAATATAATAATATGTAATGATAAGTTTGTAAGACTAAAAATATGACATGTAATTAAGAACTTACAATATATAGAGAAATCTCTAATGATTTCTCAGATGTCATTTGACCTCCTAGTTTAGTTCTAGCCAACTTCCATTTCTCATGTCGACTAAGAAGGGATGGAGGATAGATAAGTTCAGCAGAACCAGATTCTGCCTGTTGTCTCTTTAACTTTTCTTCTACTATTCTTCTCTCTAGCAAATCAAAACCTCCCCGAGACAGTCTGTGGGGGATAGTATTTTTTTGTGCAATCATTTGAGTTTTCTTCCTTATTTCTTGTAAGTACATCATACACATATAAATTATGAATTGCATGATAAGATAAAATAACATATATAATGAAATGTTCACTGTACCGTCCCGTATCCAGGCGTTGACAAAGTCAAGGTCAAAGTCAACGTCGGGGTCAAATTCAATATAAGGCGTCGCCTAGGTGAGGCGACGCCAAGTGCAAGCATCGCCGAGGCGAGGCGTCGCCGAGAGGAAGCGTCGCCAAGATAAGGCGTCGCCTAGTAGGCGTCGCCAATATAGGGCGTTGTCAAGGTAAAATGTCATAAGAGCAAGGCAACCGCAGCGTTGCTCCCCGATACCCATGGGTAGGAAAGACCATGGAGGGAGTGACGCCGTGGGAATCAAGGCCATAGTAATAGCGCCAGTGGAGAGCAATCTGACTCATGAAGTGCCCATGCTGCTCCAGAGACGCCCTTGGGATAGTTACGACTCATGAGAAGGGTCACGCCCGGGGGCAGCCAGGTGCAGGGTATGAGAGGAAGGTAGATACTCTTTTAAAGTGAGTGGCTAGATGTTTGGGGGCATGAGTTGGCACCCAAAAAGTCACCCCTTGCGGAGATGCACTCCTAGGTAGGAGGACTCACACGAGGAAATACCCCCAAGTGGGGTCACAGTGCTGTGAGGCCCTCCACGTGTAATAGCAGCGAAGTCAGAATAGAAACGTCAATTTGTCAGGTACAAGGTAATTAAAACTATTTAATAAAGTTTACGTTTCGAGCGTTTAAGGTACTATAAATGCTCCTAAGCGGTTTGAACGTCTTAAAGGCGCTGAACGTTTTATAATTAAATGCGCTTTAAGACGCTTTAAATGCTAGAGTAGTTTAAATAGCGCCTTGAATGTTGGAAACGGGGTTCGAACTTTTGGCAGACTTTCCCAGAGTATACTCTAATTGCTTGCTCGAGTCTTGAGGCTACAGACAAGGGACTAGAGAGAGGTTGTTTGCCAGAGGGAGAAAGGAGACACAATACACAATTTCTTTTGACCACCTTCAGAGTGCCATTCACGGTGCTCCGATACGGAGGTGTAGAGTTTTGGTGTTTCTTGCTAGCTGACTTGAGCGTCGGAGTGCAAACGGCCGCTAGGGCGCCCTTTTGT
>Ga0123342_1010627_pt1 | contig 10442 bp, 12 predicted proteins | sample Turbeawhitnodule_FD_89960 | JGI IMG/M metagenome (GOLD analysis project Ga0123342, IMG submission 89960) | Root nodule microbial communities of legume samples collected from Mexico - Turtle bean Mexico white nodule | ecosystem: Host-associated > Plants > Roots > Nodule | place: Mexico: Nepantla... | reverse complement strand
GTGCTCATTTAGGCTCCACTTTTGGGAGGGAATTCATTTGAATTTCCCTCCACTTTCTTTTGAATTTCCAGCCCTCTAAACACTATAAATTGAGGTGCTTGGCTCTCATTTTGTAAGATTAATATACTTAGTGAATTGCTGCCAAATTGTGCCAATTTCACTTCTTGCCCAAAACCTCCTAGGTTAGGCTTTTTAATCTTCACAAATTTCCCCTTTCCAAGTAGAGTTGGCCTCACCACTCTCAAATCCTACCTCTCGTGCACCTTCAAGGTCACCACCACTCTTAGGAGGACCTTGCTTCATCTTCAATCCATGATGCTTCCGCCATTCACCAACAAATTTCGAAAATATGAAGGCACATCTCCATCAGTACATGTGGATGATAGTGAACAATTTATAGCAATATAGGACATGGTGTACGATGTTCTTGGGCAACATGAAACATTTGAACCATCCAATTCTAATAACAGAGAGGAGTCTCCCAATGTAGAAGCTCAACGATTTTATGATCTGATGTTAGAGGCTAATAAGTCATTGTTTGAAGGGGTTGTAGATTCTAAATTATCAATGTGTGTGAAATTGTTAGCTTGCAAGTGTAATTGGAATGTTCCTAACCAATGCTTGGATTTTATGACAACAATGTTGTTCGATGCTACGCCCATAAAAGAGGGTTTGCCCAAAAGTTATTGTGAAGCTAAGAGGTTAGTGTCAGTGTTGGGGTTGAAGGTTAAGAGGATAAATTGTTGTGTAAAAGGTTGTATGTTTTTTTATGACAATGAATATCGGAAAAAGGGATGGACGACTACTACAATGTAAATTTTTTTCATCATGAACGATATCATGACCCAAAAGTCGGAACAAGTAAAAGAAAACCAATTCCTATGACAAGAATATTCTATTTTCCTATAATTCCAAGATTACAAAGATTGTTTGCATCCATGCAAACTGTAGGACAAATGACATGGCACTATGATAATAGAAGACCTTCGGGTGTGCAACGACATCCCTCTAATGGTGAAGTTTGGAAACATTTTGATCAATTACATCCTGAATTTGCTGTTGAGCCATGTAACATACGACTTGGTTTATGCTTTGATGGATTTAATCCATATACTCAAGCATTAGCAAAACCTTACTCTTGTTGGCCAGTAATTGTCACTCCATATAATCTTCCTCATGAAATGTGCATGTCTAAACCCTATATGCTTTTGAGTTTTCTCATTCCCGGTCCACATAATCCCAAGGCTTGTATCGATGTTTATTTACAACCACTTATCGATGACCTTAAAAGATTTTGTGGAATGGTGTTCAAACATACGATATTTCAAGGAAGCAAAACTTTATGATGCGAGCAAGACTAATGTGGACAATTAATGACTTCCCTACATATGGCATGTTGTTTGGTTGGGGGACTCAAGGTAAATTGACTTGCTCGTATTGCATGGAGCACACAAAGGCCTTTAGATTAGAACATGGAAAAAAATAGTTGGTTTGACTCACACTGTAGATTCTTGTTTAACGATCATACATTTAGGAGGAATAGAAAGAATTTCGAAAAGAACAAAGTTGAAATGAGTGGGCCACCACCTATGTTGACATCTGAAGAGGTTTGACATACAGTTAGGAATCTACCAACAGTCATAGGTGAGCCTCACATGTCCAAAATACCAGGTTATGGAGAGTGGCATAATTGGATAAAAAAAGTATCTTTTGGGATCTTCCATATTGGAAAGATAATTTATTGAGACACTATCTTGATGTTTTGCATATAGAGAAAAATTTCTCTGACAATATATTCAACACAGTCATGGATGTAAAAGGTAAGACAAAAGATAATGATAAGGCAACAAAAGACCTAGCATTGCACTGTAGGAGACCTGATTTGGAGTTAAAGTTGCAAGCTAATGGTAAGACTCTAAAACCAAAAGCAAATTACACTTTAACAATAGGGGAATTTAAGTTAGTTTATCAATCGATAAAAGAACTTTGTATGCCTGATGGTTATTCTTCAAATTTGGCAAGATGTGTGGATGTAGACAAGGAGAGGATACTTGGGATGAAAAGTCATTATTATAATATATTCATGGAGTGTTTACTTCCTATTACATTTCATTCATTACCAATTGATATAACCCAAGTAGCTACGAAGATGACCAAGGAAGCAAAAGAGAAAGCACATGGTGAATTGTCATCTCAACGACCAATTCATAAACCCACCAAGGATCACATGGACCTCATCACACCAACTATTCTTCCTTTTGGTCTTCTTATAAGATACAAATATGTTGTAAATAATTGGGCTCAATTTAGGGGTCCAAATAGCAAAGATAGGCTAGAATAAGGTGCCTTTAGCATAATAGGGGATGTGGGTAGCATTTTAGGTTGTTTCTAGCCCTTTTGGAAGACATTTTGACCTAGTTTCTAGAAGGACAAGCCTCGGATGCGGGTTTGACTTAGTCAAACCCTAAGGCTTACCATTTTTTCCCTTTTCTCATCTTACCCCTTTAGCTTGTTCTCTAAGGCTCCTTCACCTATAAATAGGAGGCCTACCTAATATATTTGACAAGTTGAAATTAATAGAAGAAGAGTTACTCTGCACAAATTATGTGAGGTGTTAGTGAGGTTTGAATTCCTCTTAGCATTTAGGTCTTATCTTGTGAGTATTGAGAGCTCTCAAGTGGCGGCTATCATCACTTATCTTAGCGGCCAATCACACTCCAAGTGGCATGTTCCACTTCTCAAATCCATCAGATAAGCTTTCTCCTTCCTTCATCTATTCTTCCATTATCATTCCATATTTACTCTTTGTATCATGTTCTTGTTTGATTTTCCTTGTTTCCATTCGGCAATTCTATTTGGTTTCCTTTCCTTGTTCTTTAATTATGCACCTTCTAGCGTCATTTGCACCTTATAATTGTCTTTTTCTTTTGCTCTTTAGAAGTGAATCTTCACACTTACTTAACCACTTTGTTAAGTTCGTGTCCAGTGGGGATCTTCTTAGAGTTCTCACCATAGTCTTGCTTAAAATCTCAATCTAAGTAAAGTGTCACACAAAAAATGAAAAATCCTAAAATCAACTCACATCACCAGTGCATGTTTTGAATCCACTTATCGAAGTCAGCCATTTCTTCAAAGATTTGTGCTCGGCAACATTAAAGGATCATGACTTGGTTAGAATGGAAGAAAATATTTCAATAACTCTTTGCAAGTTGGAGAGAATATTCCCCCATGCATTCTTTGATTCAATGGAACACCTCCCAATTCATCTTGCAAATGAAGCAAGACTTGGTGGACTAGTTCAATATAGATGGATGTATCCATTTGAAAGGTATGAAAAATTATATTGTTATTATGTCAAAATACTTCATTTATTTGTCTAAATTCATCTCCAATTACTTAATTATAGGTTTTTGGGTGACTCTAAACGCTCAGTCAAAAATAGGGCTCGAGTTGAAGGATCAATTTATGCATCTTACTTACACCAAGAGACAATTCACTTTTGTTCCCACTATTTCAAGAACTTCATGTTGGCACCATGAAATCTTTGAAATGAAATACCTCGTGGAAGTGGAAGTTTTCCATCAATGTTATCCATCTTAACCAGCCTGGTTGTTCTTTATGGAAAAAGTTCATTCATTGGTTTAACCATAAAGAATAGAACTTTGTCCATGTTCATGTTTTGATCAATTGCAATGAAGTAAAACCATACCTCGAGTGAGTATATGAAATAATTTACTTAAATTTTTGACAAAATTGATCCTCTAAATAAGCCATTATTGATTTTGTTGATATGTTCCACAGTTCATTCTTACAATCTCAACATATAAGCTCATCAAATGCTTCAAATTATATACATGCACATTTCCCTGAATGGTTTACGGATCACGTATGTATATTTCAATCTGATTAAGTTATGTGTTATATATTAATAAAATATAAATAAGTGGGTACCTCTTGCCTTTATAGGTTAGAAATGAGTCTTTAAATGTAAGAAACATAGACATAAGGGAATTGTCATATGGCGCTTTCACATGAGTTAATGAATGGCACACTTACTTTGTCAATGGGTACAAATTTCACACTATGCATGGAGCAAGGGGAAAAACAATAAATAGTGGTGTTTATGTAAAAAGGCTCATAGAAGCAGGTCATGATGATTTCTATGGTTGAACATATATATGAACTAGAGTACAATACTTAAGCTCCTTAAAGAAAGTGGTGGTATTTTATTGTCAGTAATTTGATCCATCACATAGAGGTACAATAGTGGAACCTAAAGATGGAATTGTGGACATTCACATGGAGAAAAGGTATTATCCTTTGATCCATTTATCCTTACACAGAATGTAAGAAAAGTATATCATGTCCCCTATCCGACATCAAGAAAGGACAAAAAAAGTTGATGTGTTGCAATTAAAACAAAGCCTAGAGGTCGCATTGAATCTCTTGATATAGAAGGTGATGTTCCTTACCAAATAGAAGAAATGTAACATGTAAATGAAGTAATTAAAGTTGAAGGTATTTCGGGATTCCAACATTCACAAATTGATGTTGAAGAAGTGGATGAAGATAATGAATTTGAAGATTTCCAAGAAGAGGACAATGAAAAGGAGTTTGAAGATAGTGAAAATGGGGACATTGAACTTGATTATATTGAAGAGGATAGTGAAGATTGGCAACTTGAACGAAATGATTTAGAAGAAGACAATGAAGAACACGAATTTGATGATGATTAAATTATGTGTTATGAATACCATAATTGAAATTTAATCAGTGTTATGTGTTTATTAGTGTTGCTATTTTCTTGTTTACGTAATAACATAATGATTTTTCTTTATTATGTTGTGTTTTTAATTGCAGTATGTTTCATTCATTTATAATTGCTAACATAATTTTCTGTTATAGATATGTCTTCAGGAGGATGTGACCAACCAAAACCTGACTTATCTAGTTGAAATAAGGGGGAAAAGGGTCATGAAGCGTAAAAGGAAATGATATGTGCTTAAAGTAAATATCCCACTTCTACCAAATGCACTTATTGCACCTGTACCTTCCCCATCCCAACTCCTGCACACACATCTTGTCCTGCCCTAGGTCTCACGCCTATCTTAGAAGGTGTTGTGTCTACAGCTGCATCTTTCCCATATCCTGGGACTGCAAACATACCTTCTAAATCAAGAAGAGACATTGCTCGAACCACATCTTCCCCAACCCCAGTTGTGGCATCAGTGCCTTCCCTATCAGTTGCAGGACCCTCAACATCCTCAGTACCATCACCATTACCTAGGTTACACCATTATCAACACCCTCACCGCTATCAGTTCTTTCTAGAATTGATGATTGTTCTATTTAGGATGATGCACAAATTTGTCCTGATAGAGGTGATGCAGAATCAAATATTGAGAAGGATGCTCTCTTAGTCGGTCATGCTCTGCCTATGATTTCTCCTTATGGTGATGGGTAAGTAATAACCATAAATAAAATCTTTCACATTATTTCTTTCATCAATTTATTATCTAATAATTTCTTTATTACTTGTTTTCTTTAAGGTTTCATCCATGTAGAGTTGCATCACAAGAAATCACATTCACCATTAATCAAAAATATTGTCAGCCATGGCTTACATGGGGTTCAATGACTGACAAAGACAGAGAAATCTTCTTTGAACGTTTTAAAATATTTCTTATATTTAATATCAATAATACTTGTTATATTAGTCTTGTTGCATTTAATTAAAATGTCCATTTCTTTTGGTATTGTGCATTTTTAATAATTGAATTCTCAGTTATTATTTCTTTAAAGTGTTGTATTCACAAAGCTTCACATTTTTAACCACAAATTTTGTGTTTACATAGAAAAAAGTTTGTTGGAAACTTGAAGATGAGGAAAGGATTAAAAAAACTTCCACTCAAAAGCCGCACATAGGTTATCTGAAATGTTCGTGGAAGCTAGAAAAAAAATGGGAAAAAGCCTATTTGGATGATTATGTGTGGACTTTGGTGCTAGGTGTATTCAAGACAAAAAAAAATGAACATCTAACACGGGTGGTTCTTTACACACATGTGGCTCCATTAGTACACAAAGCATGCAATTCGCATGGTATGTATTCACGAAACATATAAGTTGCATTAGACTTTGTTTGTAATTGGTTTTGAATTATGTTTTATGATTACATGTTATTCTATTATACAATGTTTGAAGGTTAGATATTTGATAATACTCATTGGATTATATCCAATTTAAGAAGTTGGATGATATTGTTTTGCATAAGAATAATATTATTTATGTTTGTTGTTTATAGGCAAAAGAGTTGGTTCGTCCTACATATATTGATGAGGTATTTATGTAGACTCATATATGAAAAAGTAATGGTGAATTTGTTGATGAAAGATTGAGACGGACACACGTGAGTTACATTTTTTTGTTATTTTTCTTTATTTTAGTTATATATTGTACATGTGACATTATTTTTGTGTGTCAATAATAGGAAGAATTTCAAAGTAGATTTACCCAAGTTAGATCAGAGGTTGCTTCCTGTAGATCACAATCTGAATCATCCCCCATACATTCTACAGAGGAAGACATAATTAGAATTGAAAGTTGGATTTTTGCTGTAAATGGCGAGAAGAAAGGTCAAATCTACAGGGTTGGAAACCTGGCTCATAACTTTAAATTTGGTCATACTCTCACCTATCATCAACATTCAAATTCCTCTAAGGATTCACCAAGCTTTTTGTTGTTAGAGGAACAAGTACGAAATTATAAGGAACACAACTATAAACTCACTAAGCACGTGAAATTATTAGTTAGTATCATTCTTCCTTTCTTTCCCCTCGATGCACGAAGTGCCGTTGAACAACAATCTAAACAAGTACTGTCGCAGCAAGAACCACCAAGGCAAAAGGAACCACCTAGAAAACAACAAGATGGCGATAATGATTATGCAGACTATTAGGATTATGGTTGTAGTTCTTTTGAACAACAATTTACATTACAAGTTCACTTGACTTTTGAATTAAGGATCTTTAGTTATGTTTCAAATTTGTTTGAATTTTTAGATATTTCAAGTTGACTTGACTTTTGTATTATGTTATCTTTCATATGATGAGACTTCAATTATGTTATGTTTGAATTTGAAATTAAATGTGTGTTTTATTTTATGTTAGGTGTATTGAATGATGTTTGGTAATAGATTGTTCAATTAGTATATCTTAGATATGTGTTGGATATGTTAAATTATACAAGTGTTAAAAAAACACATTCATTTAAATACATGAATAGATATTTTGATGGATGTAGGATTACCTACGGATTTACCCATGAAATACAATTGATGGGTAATGTGTGTGTAGATTTTACCTACGGATTGGTGTCTGTGAGTATTACCTACGGATTGGTATTCGTGAATATTACCTACGAACTGTTGTTCGTGGGTATTACATACGGATTACAGTAACCAACAAAATCATATTCCATAGATAAATTACCTACGTCAATATTACACACGAATTTCTGTTGTTTTATATGGATTTGGTCCGTAAGTCTATCAATTTTTTTATAGGAATGGTGCCCCTTCATTAAATAAGAAAAATTTATGATGAATCGATCCAACTAGTCATGATTTTTTTTATTCCAACTTTTACTATCAAAACAAAGTGGTAGTCTAGAATTACAAGCACCTTAATTTTTATTTTCTCCCAATTATCTTTATCTTTTTACGCATCTAACTTTAACTAACATTCTTATTTAAAAATATGTCATATAAAAAAAATATAAATTTGTTGTTAATTTTAACCAAAACTGTCACCTTCGACTATTTAAAATCGGCCTTAAATTTTTAGTTAATATTATTTTTTATATATTTCATTTTAAGTTACTTTTTATAAACTTCTAATATAAAAAATTTATGTTGATATTATTGGACGATTACTGTGTCATTACTTATGCTATTTACTTTTTGTTTTTTATCAGTTATTTAAAATGCTTATTATATATTTTTAATTTTTAAATAATTATTTTCTGAATTTTGGATAGTCCTTTAATTTTATAATATATTTTGACTCTGGACTGAAAAGGGAATACGAATTATATACTGTCTATACATGTGTTTCCACCGGTTGACCGGGATCGTCTTTGTGCGTGGCTTGTCCTCGCGAGCTAGGGCACCTTCGTTTTGCTCTGTTTGCGAGTACCTGAAAAGAAGTGAACAAAGGGGCGCCCTCGCGGCCGTTTGCACTCCGACGATCAAGTCAGCTTAGCGAGAAACATCAAAGATGACACACCCTCTGAAGGTGGTCGAGAACTTATACTGAATCACTGAAACTGTGTTGCCCTAATTGCCTTGTGCTCATAGTGGGTGCGCAGCGAAAACAACTAGGGTTTGTGCTCTGTGTAACTATGAGAATTAGGTCAAAACTTTCTCTTTTCAAATGTCCCCAGGCCCCCTTTTATACACCTTCTGCATTTAAAACGCGTTAAAGCGCATCGAAAGCGTATAAAAATATTCCTTGGAACGTTCGAATCTTAACTAAATTAATGCGTACCTTAGCGAACTTTCACTGAAACCTTTAATGAGCATGTGCGCATCGTCACGTGCCCTTCTGACTTGATTGTTATTCTGCGCAGAGGGTCCCACAACGCCGCAACCTAACTTAGGGTTATTCCACTGTGTGAGCCCTCTTTCCTCGAAGTGCTTCTGGCGCGTGGGGTGACTTTTTGGGTGCCAACTCATGCGCCCCAATCGCTAATCACTCGCCCTGGGGTTGTATCTACCTTTCTCTCGTATCATGCATGTGGTTCTCCCCTGGTCATGACCCTCTCATAGGTCATATCTGTCCCAGGGTCTCCCAGCAGTGGCGTGGATACTTCACGAGTCAGGTTTACCCCCTACTGATACTAGAACTTATGGCCTTGAAGCCACCTTTCTTTGTTACTGTCCTGAGCTATCAAGGTCCAAGGCTTCCTCATGGTGTCGCCCCCTCCACGGTCTTACCTAACCATGGGCATCGGGGGATAACACCATCGATATCTCCGCTTGGGTATGTCTTCTCTTGGCGACGCCTTATCTTGGTGACGCCTTCTTTTGGGCGATGTCTTTGCTTGGCGATGCCTTTGCTTGGCAATGCCTCTCTTGGGCGATGCCTCTCTTGGGCGATGTGTTTGCTTGGCGATGCCTTTGCTTGGCGATGCCTCTCTTTAGCGATGCTTCTCTTGGGCGATGCCTCTCTTGGGCGATGTCTATGCTTGACGATGCCTCTCTTGGGCGATGTCAGGCCACCTGATCTTCCATTATCTAACACGTCGGTGACACACAAAGCGGCGACAACCGATTATGTATGCCGCAGAACGCCACTTCCATAAACGGCGACTATGTTGACTTCTTGACCACCCGCCTTTCTCTTGTCCACGATCACACCAGGTAACCTGATCGGTACAACATGTAAAATATATATATATATATATACTTTTTTCATAAAATAAAGTTAATATTGAAATGAAATTTGAATAAAAATAATTGTTAGACATTTTAAAGAAATTAAATTACTTATAACTTCAAAATAATATACCAAAACTAGCATAAAATTTGATCACCTAAATAATATTAAGCATTGCCCGATTAATAAAAATAAAATAGAAAAACACAATTAAATTACAGTTTTGAAAAAAAATTAACAAAAAGGCAAAAAAAAAGAGTTCTTTGACTAAATTATCTTTAGCATATAAATTAATTTTAATTAAATATTAAATTATATTTTTATTACTATTTTATAAACATATTTTTATTATTACTATTACTTTTATTTTACTATTCATATTCTTTTTATTATTATTCCATAAATTTATTATTATTATTACTGTAACATCCCTAATTTTACTCCTTTTTTTTATATTATGCGTGTAATATCTAATTAACATATAAACATATATTGTTTTCTCATATTTGTATCTCAAAATATATCCCTCTTCATAGGGATTTAATATATACATCCAAAAAATTTAAAAACAAAACAAAGCAAAGCATTCAATTTAAATCTATCTAATCCTTCTGCTGCTCACTGAGGAGCTATATTACCTGCAATCTCATCTGCTCCCGTGTAAATACACGATCATCACAGTTAGAAAAACAACACAACCAAATAACAGGGTAAGCTAGCCATATAAAACAAAATTCTATAAAATTTCACTTTGAAATTAATAAAACATAAATCATAAGTCTCATACAAATTCTGAAATCATCAAGTGTCATACAAATTCTATATTCATCTTTCACATGTCAGACTTCCACTGACTCATATAACAAAGACACTTGACTCTACTTCCGGAAGACTCGTGCGTTGACTTAGACTCAGAGATCGGCACCTGTCATACTATATCACTGTGAAATCCACACAGCTATGCGCATATATAATCTCAATATCATCTCTCTCCTAGTATGACAGGGT
>Ga0123342_1010626_pt1 | contig 10445 bp, 5 predicted proteins | sample Turbeawhitnodule_FD_89960 | JGI IMG/M metagenome (GOLD analysis project Ga0123342, IMG submission 89960) | Root nodule microbial communities of legume samples collected from Mexico - Turtle bean Mexico white nodule | ecosystem: Host-associated > Plants > Roots > Nodule | place: Mexico: Nepantla... | reverse complement strand
TTTAAAAAAAAAAAAAAAAAAAACAATAAGAAACAGCATTTTAGGAACAATACATAATTCAAATATAAGATACATCCGTAAGTTGGAATCAGGTCATCTCATTAGTCATTTCCACTTAATCATAGCTATGCTAAAATCAACTTCCTGGATTCATCTTTTATCTCTTTGGAAACTAACTGATTTAGAAAGGTTGGATTAAGTACAATTGCAGAGAACAGATAAGTAAATACCTCTGTTTTTCTGAGCAACCACCATCATCTGCTACATCTTTACAAAGAGCTGATTTTTTCGTTTCCACAGGCTTCTTAGAGCTTTTCTGTTTACTTGTGACTTGTACTTCTAAAAAAAAAAAACATAAAATAAGGGGGAAATTACAAATGAAAAAAATATAAAATAATCGTATAAACAAATTCACAACCTTCCTTCAAAACTGAAACATGCTTCTCTGTTCCAGATGATATGCTGTCTTTCACATCATCATCTTTTGGTTTTACAAGATCATCTGGTGTTCCCGCTACTACATTAGCTACTACATTACGAAAGAAAGAGGGGGAAGAGAAAACAAAGGAATAAAAGTATCAACAAGGTTAAAATAATTTCCATAACTTTTCAAACATGGAATATGAAAATATCACAGTGTGCTGAGCCATAATTAAGTTAGCATCAACCTTTATTTGGTTTCGACTTTCGTTCCTCACGGGGAGGACGAGGCATTGCATTCTTCACTCCAATTTTACGGCCTTCAACAGATACACCATTCTTCAGCTCAATAGCACGGTTGGCGTCTTCCTCAACAGCACTGAAGATGGAAACAATTAATTACAAACTAAAAAAAAGCTAAGTCACAGATTCTAATTCTGATAAAGTTGAGAGAGAAGAACCATACATTTCAAACAAAAATAGAGACAACGAACATTATGATTATGGATTAATTTACCAATAACCACAACACTGTTATACAGCACAGTCACCATCAACAGAAGACAGGTTTCATATTATTGAAGCACTACACTATGCAACTTGAATATCCACAATAAACTTTGTCTATTTATATCTTGAGTGATTTTCATAAATCATGGTGCTTTAAGTTTTCTTAGCAACTTAGTGACAGGATCATGGAGGTTTACTGAGATACAATAGCAAGAAGAGCATATTCCAGTCCATATTTGAGGACATTTTCCAAAAAGGGAAAACTTTCACTTGGGTACTGACTACTGAGTATTCAAATTTATTGACAGCTTCAGTTGAACTGAATGATTTTTTAGTCAAAACATGAGCAAGAAACCATATAAAAATTAATATCCAATCATGACATAGAGAGCTTATTATTTGGACAAACTTTTCCACAAGAACTTCTGCGAGAGAAGTCCGTCTCATTTTTTAAGAAGTCCATCTCATTTTTTTCTTCTTGTGTTTCTCTCCTAGAAGTTCTTATGGAGAAATTTCTCCAAACAAATCCAGAGTACGCTGACAACTGCTAGTGATAAGACAACCAAAGAATGTGATGACAACAAATTAAACTTTTGGAAGCTAAATATAAACTCACAATTGGACATAACCGAAACCACGATGCTGTGCTGATCCTGTGGATTATTAACCAAAGAAAAAGATGTTAGAGTATAAAGAGCAAAATATATTATACACCTCAGTTATGCCTGAAGTCTCTATAAACATAATTTTCTTTTACCAGTAGAGTTGAACACATATCTTGGAGTTTAGAACAATTTTCTCACCCTTTTCAACTAAGCTCAACCCTCTTGACCCACATACATAATCTATATGCATAATCTAATATACATCAATTACTAAGCTCATGAAAAAAAACTAAACTTTTACCTTTCTGTGTGACCATGAAGCAACGCCTCACAGGTCCAATCTCACTGAACGTCTCCTCCAACTGATTTTACATTTTTTTGCAAAATAAAATAGAAAATATATTATCAGAACAAAAAAAACATATTTAACAAGTAACAATGAATGGAGAAGAACAGAGGAAATAACGAATACCTGAGAATTGGAAAAGGAATAGGGCAAGTTGGAGACAAAAAGTGTGGAGGAGCAATGCTCTTTGCCTCCATTATCCTTCACTTTGTTCTTCTTTCCCATCTCTCTTCACACCCTCTTCTTCTTCTCCTTCTTCTTCTTCTTCTTCGTTTCTCAACCAAAAATCCTTGTATCTGTAAAGGAGGAATTTTGATTCAGCATTATACACGATTACTCGTTTATTCGAAAACCCAAATGGAAAAATTAAAAAAAAATTACGTTGCCGCCACCTGAGGCAGAGAGAGTTGAGTTGGGTCTGTGTTAGGGGTTGCAGTTTGCGCTGTAACCAGGGTTTTGTTGAAGAAGAAAAACCCTTATTTTATTAAAGATGTAAAATTTGTATTCTTATAAATTTTTAATTACATGTTTGGTTTTCTAATTATTCAAGTTTAAAATATTTCATTTACCCTTATTTAATTATTACTAACTGAAAATTATTTTAAAATTTCTTCCAGATTTATTCTATACCGCACAATAATTCTACATTGGATGTTTTTAATCAAATGAAAATAATGGTGTTATTCCAAAACTTGATGAATGTTGTTTTCAAAAAATAATTAATTATTAAAATACAAATTAATATTATATCATAACTTAGTTAAGTAAAATATCATTAAAACTTATAAGTTATTTAAAAAATTAGATAATATTTATATTCGCATACTTGAGAGTTTTTTGTCATATTTTAATTGAAATAGAAAAAAAAAAGTATGAATGTATTCTAAATATATAAAACAATATGTAAAAAAAAGTAGAGAAATACTACTTATAAAGTTATTTTGATAAGTAAATTAAAAAATGATTTATATTTAAGCTAAAAAGAATTCTTAATAAGAACAGAATAAACATAAACATTTATTAGAGTGAAAAGGAGAAAAATAATTTTACTTTTGAAATTATTTATTTAAAATAGAAGTAAATAAATATTTTTATTATTACAATTTATTAATATTAATATTAATTTCATTATTAGCATTTAGTTTATTTTATCAATATTTATTTTTATTGTTGATATTGTTTAATTATTTATTTAGTATTGTTATTAACCGTGTGTTTAATCATGCTGTTAATAACCATTTCATTTTAATTTAATAGAATTTTAGAATATAATTAATATTACATTTCTTAATTTAGAATTACCGTAAGTATCCATTTTTATTATTAATTCGGGAAATATGTGAAACTGTTTATAATATTTGTAATATTTCATTTTTAATTAGATTTTTAGTCTTCAAAAATATATTTTCTTCTGGTTTTAGTTCCTCTTTTTTGTTTGTGGTTTTCCTTATTTATATTTTTTTTCTTTAAGTCCATTAATAATCACGTCATTATCATGTTATTATAATGTCTTCATTATACGTAAAAATTGTTAATGGGTGTTGTCATAAAAAAGTGTCAAGTCAACAAATTATTGAAGATTAAAATAAAATAAAATAAAAGTAATATATTTATAGAAACTACAAGAAATTATTATTTTATTTGATTTTATTTTAAAAGTATATCTGTAGTTATTTAAATATATAGTATCTTGGAATAATCGTCATTGAATAATTAATATATATGCAGTAAAGAATAAGATTTGAAATTATATTTATTAAACAATAAAAAAATTCCTGAGATTTTATTTATAAAAAATGTTATTCATAGATATAATGAACGGGAATGTGCTAGAGATCCTTTAAGACATTTCATAACTTCTTAATATTAATAAATGATTTTACATCTATTTTAATTTTACAAAAACTAATTTGTAATAGAAAGTTTGCATCCACTTAAGTATTCTAATTTAGTTTTATTCTAATCACTATCATATCTCCAAAATATGTTAATGTTATATTGATATGAGAATATCCAAATATGATCTTTGATATGATGTAATCTAAACATAATGATATGTTGTAATCTAAACATAAGTTATTCTACTTCACTATGAATATCCAAATTTCTTAATGAAAAATACAAGTTATCATCATATTTTGTGCAATTATGGAATGAAGGTTTATGGATACATTTGTTGTATGTGGAATTTGAATATCTCAACTTTGGCATATCTTTTTAATTTGGTTTGTTTGAACAAACTTTTTTCCAAGCAAACTTAAATAGATTAAAAGTATATTTAATATGACATGAATAAGGATATGAATACAAAAATACATATAATTTTTAAAATGTAGGACACATTATTATGAATCTATATATTATATAAATTGACAATAACGATTTATGTATAATAAATATATTTTAATTTTTTTTAATAGAAAAATGTTTTTCATAATTAGTTTAAAAGAATTTGTTTCTTATTCTTGTAATCATAATAACAATTTATATAATAAATTTAAGTTTTTAGAAAATTATTGTATTTTTTTAAATTATATTAAAATCATGTTAGAATTTTTAAAAATATAACAAATACTTTTTTTTAATTAAACACTTCATTCATATATGTCATACGAGTATAGTACAACTCGGTCATACGAGTATAGTACAACTCGGTCATACGAGTATAGTACAACTCGACGGAGATACCATTTAAGTGACGTGTGACTCACCAAGACATTCTTGATAAGGTTCCAATCCCCTTTTGCTCCATGCTACAAAACTTTCACTATCCTAGAAACTACACGAATTATGATAAACACAGCTATTGCCCCAAAAATTCCAAGCCAAGAAAACAACACAGAAAATGTTTCTCCAAAATACATAAATCGGCTAAAAGGCACAGCATGTATGTAAGTAAGCACAAGGAATGTGAGAGAGACACTTGTGCCTACTGATAAGAACCCCATTGTGACTTCATTCTTTAAGGGAACTCCACTTATAAGTAAGAGAGTGACACCAAGTGATGAAATGAAAGAGATGGTGTTCATGGTTAACAAACTTGAGAACATTTCTCGAAATTCCAATTGTAACATTGGAGTTAAATTATCACCTGGTGGGTTCATCACAACACCAAAGGTCACGGTTGAGATCATTGTAGCCACCAAACTCAACATCCCTCTCATTTCTTCCAACCTATCACTCTTTTGTAGCAAGAGCTTGTTCACACGATTCAAAGACTTTCTCCAAGACTTTTCATTTGGATTCAGTGTTCTTGATGGAGTAACATCTATGATTGAAGCAGATGGTGGATGATGTACTTGGCTCTTTCCATTGTTTTTGAATCCAGCATCCATCAACATGAGTTTTATTTGAAGACTTCTGGTGTCTTTTGGAACCTGCTCTATAATGTCCAAAGCAGTATAACCCATCTTGTTCTCAATATTTGCTTCTTCTCTTATTTTGGATATTGATAGCAAGTACCTTACAGTCTAGAAACATACACCATAGATACATTAATTAGGTTTATTAACTAAGATTAAGCAGTGATGAAAAAGTCAAGTCAAGTCAACTATTTCATTATTGCTTACAGAATTATTTTCCACACAAATCTTTCTTTTATTAGTAAAGAATAAATAAAATAAAATAAAATGAGACATTTTAAAAGTGTCTCAATCCTAGACATTTCAAGGATGTCCCAACTCTTATAAAAAAATAGTCAAAAATCAATCTGTTCAACACCTGACTTACAAACATATTTTAGTTTCTACAAATCACCAAATTGAAAACATATTTTAGTTTCTACAAATCACCAAATTAATCTTCAATTGAAAGACATGGTAAGCCATATAAATAGAAACCATGTGTTGTGTTATCTTTATTTAAACATCAGTTTAATTCTATAATTTCCTTGTAGTGAATATAGTGAGACAAAGTTTCACTCTTTCAATCATTCAAATGATAATTTAAAATTGTGTTCCAAAAATTGAAAACAAATGCTATATTGAAAGGACCAAATGATGCAGATTTAAAAGATAAAGGATCAAAGAAGATTTTTTGGAAAATAAGAAACCCTGATGAATTTTAAAGCTCAGATAAAATATCATTAGTATAATAATTTAGTTTATGAAAGAAAAAGGGAATAACATACCTCAATTTGCTTGAACATAACAGCCAGATGGAGAATGGTATTTCCATGATGTAAGTCTCCAGAGTTAAGAAAATCCTCCCTAACATCTCCAACTTGCACCAATGTCTTCAAGGTATCCAAGTGATTGTGCTCAACACAAAGGTGGAACATAGTTTTTCCTGATCCATCAAACACCATAACTGATTCTGACTTTGCTGCACCAATCAACTTTCTTGCAACCTCTGTTCTTCCTCTCATAGTTGCATAATGAAGAGGGATTCTTCCATCTTGGTCACTCACCAAGCATGCATCTTCACATGTTTGCAGCAACACATGAACAATCTCTGCATGGCCTTCTGCAGAAGCCAGATGAAGAGGGGTGCGTTTGCAGTGGTCCATCTCAAGAGCAAGTTGAGGTTTGTGAGTTAGAAGGAACTTTGTGAAGTCAAGGTGGCCAAGTAAAGCTGATATGTGTAAGGGAGTTTCAGTGAAAGTTGTTAAGGAAAGTTTGTGAAGGATAAGAGGGTCTCTTCCAATAAGAGTTTCTAACTCAAATACACTACCTCTCAGTGAAACCTCATAAAGAGAATTCAGTGTATCATTTTCTTGAACATAACTCATTTTTGGGAAATTCGTTTCTGAATCTTTGATTGGATAGTACAAGTATCTCGAAACACTAGTGGAAGAAGAGTTTACTTATAGACTCATGATTATACACTTGAACTTGAAGATTCTAGGAAGGACTCTTGATTACTTCAAAACAATGCTTGCAGTGGCTAGTTTGTGGAAACAACAAATGAATTTCCTAGAAAGTGTTACAAACATTTCCACCAAAATTACAAAATTATATGCCAGCAAGAAAGTCAACAATTTGATATAATTTTATTGAAAAATTACAACAATAAAATTGCCCTTTTCATAATTATAAACTTCGTTTTTCTTCATGGTCCCAGCACACCCAACATTTTGTCTAAGAAAATGCTTTATATGTACATATAAAATAATTAACAATTTAAAAAAATATTATCCATTAGTATTATGATCAATAAAATTTCAGTAACAGATATACAAACAATTGTACATTAAAGGGTCAATGGTTTAGTTTGTTTTTCTTTCTATTTCGTTGATTAATAAATTAGAAAAGAAAAATACATTGCAAATTCTATTTTGTGAAGTCTAAGGACTTTGGATATCATTGGATTTTCTTGAAGATATATTTGAAAAAGGGACCACAATGCTGTTTTGGTCATTAATGTTTGGTTCAATTTGGTCAAATATTACATATACTTCGATGCTATCAAAGAATAACACAACCAAAATATTATATCACTTAGTTAAGAGACAAAGTATTGATTGTTATTTCATGTTAATTTTTCTGATGCATGTTATGTTAAACTTCATAATTCCAATCCAAAAACTACATAAAATATTATCGGATCTAATATTCAAATAACTATAAATATTGTTTAATCATTTTTCTATTTTTTGCCCAATTCTTTAATAGGAAAAATCAGAAAACAAAGACAAATTTATAATTAGAAAAGAAATGTACATATGCAAAAGTGATCTTCATGTTAAAACTCAACTTGATGGAAAAAACGCACGCGACACAATCACGAATCAATTGCTAAAAATAAACAACACAGGATTTAACGTGGTTCGATCGCCAATCTGCAACCTACGTCCACGGGCAACTAATTAGGTTTTCATTATGTTTGTTACAATTTTATTACAAGCACAAATATCTCTTAAATAGAGATTATAGAGGGGACACAATAATTAAGTCCACTCACTAAAACATGGTGTCTAGTAAGCCCAACCCAATTGGTCCTGGCTTCATACCCAACAATCTCGTACTTCTGTAATCTGTCGACAGAACTCAATATTCCACCTCTAGTTGCCACTAACCTTATTAATCATTTTGAAGACTTCGTTAAAACTCTCATGAGTTTCAACACGTTAGTCATGACTGAAACTGCCACTGACCCATTCTCTGTTCCTACCGGCTCCCATTTACACGGACTGTCGGATCCTGGAATAGCATGAGAACAAACATACTCCATACTCAACAAGAAATTTTCTAGAGATATTTCAACAGCTGGAATACTAGTTCTCCTAACCCACTGTCGTCTAGGAACCTCAGCTGAAGCATGACCCGTGCTTCCACTGCCATAAGTACCTCTGACTGGTATACTTGAACCTTTCCATGCTCGTTCATTCTGAATCTGACCTGTGACTTTGGGTTTCTCTCTTGTAAAGATAATCCTCTTCTGCCCACGAGATTCTATGAACCGAACTTTGTTTATCTTCCGAACTGAGACGGTCACTCCCTCAGACCGTAATCCGACCATATACAACGAACCTCTATTTCTTTCGCGGGCCATGACAAGATTTCCCTTGACGACCTTCCACTGCTGATTTCTGAACTTCACATCATGTCCCTGTTCGTCCAACTGCCTAACAGAAATCAAACTTTTCGTCAAGCTTGGAACAACTTTGACATCCTTCAAAGTCCAGAAATCGACTGACGTCTTCAACACTATGTCACCCATGCCTGTAACATCAAGAATTTTGTTGTTTGTTAGTCTTACATTTCCAAAAGTCCCCAATAACTAGATTCTGCAATGCTTCACTACTGTGGGTAGCATGAAATGAATCACCAAAATCCATGACCTAGGAATCCACACTGCTACTGTTGACTTGTTTATCATTTGGACATTGATTCCTGAAATGCCCCACCTCCTTGTAGTTCCAACATGTTACACTTAAGCAATCCCGAGTCTTTAACTGACATCTTCTTTTGTTCTTGCTCCCACTATCTTTGATATTTTTCTTACCTATGATGACATATAGCGATTCACTAGATAATTCCCCAGAACTCCTTCTTTGGACATTCTCGCCAAGAATGAGATCACGAATCTTCTCAAAAAGTGAATCCATTGGATCCCGCTGAACTGGGTAACTACTGTAACCGTTTTGGACCAACTGTCAGGCAAAGATGATATCAGTAGTAAAGCTTGAACTTCATCATCGAACTTAATGCCCATTGACGTAAGTCTGGCTAAGATCGAATTCATTTTATCGATTTGCTTAGTAACTGAGCTAGCAAATCCTCAATTTGCATTTTCCACCAACTAAAATTTGTATCATCGAAATTTTCAATTCAGAACTTCTCGTCTTCTTTCATCTCAAACGATTAGTTGAGATACTTGGTACAACTAATTTCAGATCTTGGCAATCTTTTTTTTTGTTAAATCAAGAACACAAAAATTGCACCACCCAAAATTTCACCAACAGACCTGGTCGCAGTCCCCACTGCACTGGCGTTCTGCCGCACTGGACCGCAGTTACCAGGACGCGTACCGACGTTGTTCGCGCTCCGCACCACCACCGTAGCTGGTCACCGCCGTCGCACTGCACTTCGTGCCGTCTCAGACCAGTTGATGGAGATCAAGTAAGAGAGGATTTTACTAATGGAGGAAGAGGCCATCCACCCAAACATTTAAAGTTCTTCCTTCTAGTCTTCTAAAAAATTAAAGAAGAATTAAATAAAGACAGGACCAAGCCTAAAGCCAACAAGAAGACTACAAGCATTCAAGAATGAGCTCCAATTAATATCTCTCTTTATATTTTCTTTTGTAAATAATATAGAATAGCTTTAGGATGTGTTAAAGAGGGAAACCTTAAAGACACCTCCTTTGTATAGCACCTATAGGTGTTAGTTTTAAGAAAAATCTAGAAGGTGCCTCTTCACTATCCATTTTAGGCGCTAGAATTGGAAAGATTAGAAGGCTACCTTGCAAAGCTTCTCTTGTAAGCTTCCTTTGTAATTTGTGACCGGTCCTCCTCCCTATAAAAGGAAGGCTTGGGTCTTTGAAATGATAGAATTGATTTTTGAGTAAAGAACCTCTCCCAAATTGGTGAGTGAATTGAGAGAGACTTGTGTCTTCTTTTTTTCTAGTCTTATCTTGAGTGCATTCTTGGAACCTCAAGTGGCGGCATCTACACTCTTCTTGAAGCCTTTCATCCTTCAAGTGGCGTGCACATCTCCAAGAGCTACAACCACGTAAGTTTCCTAGTTCTTTTCATTTTCTTCATCCATTTCCATTCCAAAACAAACTCTAAAACATGTCTTATGTTTCTAGTCATTTCAATCGGTAGAACTTGCTTGTTTTGTGTTTTTATTCGGTAGTTCCTTTTAATTTACTGTTGTTGTGATTTTAATTGAGTTTTCTTGAGTTTTAATCGGTTCATTTGTGTTCTCTCTTATTTTAATCGGTTCATATGCCATATTATGGGTTTCTATATGAGTTTGGCTTGGATACTTGTTACGTTTGTCGCGTTTTGTCCCAAATCAGTCAAGATTCTTACTTGGAGTTTCAAGAAAAAACTATTTCGGGAGAATTTTTCAGAAATTTTGTGCAAACCAAGGCTATCCTCTACCAAAACTTGTGAA
>Ga0123342_1010625_pt1 | contig 10446 bp, 4 predicted proteins | sample Turbeawhitnodule_FD_89960 | JGI IMG/M metagenome (GOLD analysis project Ga0123342, IMG submission 89960) | Root nodule microbial communities of legume samples collected from Mexico - Turtle bean Mexico white nodule | ecosystem: Host-associated > Plants > Roots > Nodule | place: Mexico: Nepantla... | reverse complement strand
ATAAAATTTTTGAAAAAATTTTAAAAAAAAAAAAAAAATATTTTTTTTTTTTTTTTGTTTTTTTTTTATAAAAAAAAAAAAAAAAAATTTTTTTTTTTATTTTTTTTTTTTTTTTTTTTTAAATTTAAGTGACTCCTAATTTCAACTCAGTGATTCTAAAACTTGAGTAAACTCTTAGCATCTCACACACTTTTTCTATAATATATACAGACACTGGCTGTCATCAACATGATCAAGTGCTAAGGGCCATTTTGATGGAGCTGAACGTGTAAATATTTGTGAATTAGTTAAAATAGTTAATAGACATTAGATGAACATTTTTCAATTATATAATTATGAATGAGATTTTCTTAAAATTTAGGTAGTTTTGAAATATTTGACCGGGTTTTTCTGACATAAATTTTTTATATTCAATATCATTAGGATTGATGTCGAAAATATGATAAAGAGACTTAATAATGTATTCAGAAATAGGTGATGGTGTAATTATTAGGCCTTTATTTAGTTATATATTTAGAGTAGAGGAGAATCGATGTTTCCTGCTATAAATTGATATAGATAATTAACATTTTATAATTTTAAGTATAAGCACAGTGCATGTATTTATTTTGGAAGAAATGTGGTAGGGGCAGTGCCAAGCAAACAAAGCGTCTAATATCTTTATTTATCATCAGAAAACGATGATTATAATAATACTGCACTCCTTTATAGGTACACACTGATCGAAGAGGACATTATATAGAGGCACTGAGATACGCTCAGTTCTACGAGTACTGAGAAATTCTTGTATCTCTGAAAGGATCAGCCAGAATTTCTCGTAATCTACTCTAACACACTACATAGCTAGCAGTAACTGATTTATTTATCACACATTACGCACAAAGTTACAGATATATTTTAGTTCCTCGCCACAAAGATGCATGTGTGAGGGAAGAAGCCCTTGGGATCATTAACCATGCGTTTTAATGAGTCCTCCAGGTTTGCCATAAGTATCCATATTAGAAGTGTAGTGATTATGATTATCGTCGGTGGCATCATAATGGCCAGAATCAGGTTTATCAAAATCCTTGGGAGGGATGTAATGATGATCATTATCATCAATGACGTCAAAGTGGGCTATGGCAGGGGTTTTTCCATAGTGTTTGAGAGGGATGCTATGATGATTATTCTGGTTACTAAGTTGCTTGGTTTTTCCATGCATTTGGGCCTTTATGCTCCACCTATCCCCAGCCACACAGCAACAGCATGCTACCATCAAAATTAATGCAATGGCCATAACCCTCATTCTGACACTACTGATATCACCTTCTCCTTCAGAACTCTTCTTTATATAGGAAACTGGATTTAGCTTAGCCACAAAGAAGCAAAAGTCATCAGACAGATGAATTCATATGCTTTATGCTCTTTTCTAACCTAATGGATGTTATACTAAGCAATGGATCAAGGAATTATTTAACGGATAAAAGTTGATAAAGTTTGAATTTAATTAAATTCCATGCAAAGTGCAAGTTCTATTATTATCATTCTTATTAGAATCTATCTATCTATATTATGTAAATAAATAAGTAAAGAAGAGATTAACTCATACTTCACATTCATTTATTCTTTTAACTCATACTTCACATTCATTATGTAAATTACTTTAAATCTTATAAAATATATTTAAAAAATATGTTGTACCGATTTTAATATATAAACAAAAATTGGAAAATAATAATTTACGACTAAGTAATAACAATCAACTTTACACTATAACTGTATAGTAATTAAATTCTTAAAAAGTTGGTGAATAATGTGAAAGTAAATGTAATTCATATTGATGAAAAATTATCAATTTTTTTTCTTATAGAGGGTGCAATGCATATGCGAGTATAAATATAGTATGATTCCAAAATGAACTCACCAGATAAAACTTTGGATGCAATAGATAAAGTAGAGATCTAGCATGGAGAATAAAGAAAAAGCTGAAGCTGGTTTTATAGGGAGCACGATAAGGCTAATGAAATGGAGGTTTCGTAAGTCAAGTTGAAATAATAAAATGGTGGGGTTGTGCATGTGTTGTCACCAAATAAGGCAAGCTTAAGTGCGATTCCCATTAAAAATGTTATTCAATTAAACGTTTTGTCCTAATTTATATGTGGACAAAATAGGATAATTCCACCTCATTCAAGGGTATTGGTTGTGTTGTGTTGATTGATATCAAAATAATTTCGCATCGTTAATTCCTTCATCTTTTAAAATTAATATCAGCGATTGCAACTTGCTTTATGTTGGGAAAAGACTATACCAAAATTCCATTTTGAGTTATTGCCTGATTGAAAAGCTCCAATTCAATTCAACACAAATCATTTAGCTACACAATATTCTTTGTACACATCCGTTTCTGCCGCTTCTTGTATATCTTTTCTTACTCTTTTCAGTATTTTGGTATATGCTAATTACTAAGAAAAGTTTATGTTTTCATCATTGATTCAATTCAAAGAAATGGTAGTGCATAAAACCTATTTCATAAATGGAAAGAAATGTGAAGTTCAATGGATATGGACGAATTTTAGAACGAAAATACTCGTTAGGGTTGGTCAAAACTCAATCCAAATGTAATAAATAGATTGGATCTAGTTACTAAATTAAATTGAATTGAAATTTTCCAATAATTTAAATTATATTTGAATATATTTTATATTATTTTTTTAATTTGATCTAAATTTAAATTTGAACTAATTTGACTTGTGTTTGATTTAGCTAAATTCAGTCAAACATGGGTTTGACCTCATCAAACTTGTCACTAACTGGACTCTGTTCAGTCGAACAAAGTCTGATCTAGGCTTAGTCCAATTTAGTTTGACTTGATCTCGATATGATTTGACTAAGCCTGACCTATGCTCAATTTGGTTTGACTAATTGGGCTAACCTTGAACCAACCTAACATGGACTTAGCTTGACTCGATCCAAATTGACTTGAACTTGACCTGACTTAATTCCAATAACTCAAGAGTTAGAATAAACTAACCTAATTCAACATGACTTAGGTTTGACCCAACATAACCTGCCCAGGCTTAACTCAACTTAGCTATATTTGACCCATCTTGACTATGGACACAAAATTACCTAGGCCATACCCCATCCGACCTAACTTCAGCCTGAATCGACTTTGCCTTATGTGGACTTAAACCAACTTGGTATGACTTGAGTCAAGCCCGAATCAGCCTGGCTTAGGCTAGACCTACGCCCCACCTGACTTGGGCTCGTCCAGATTCAATTTATTGTAGGCTTACCTTGATAAGGCTTAAGGTGAACCTAATCCGCCTTGCCCCAACTAAGCTTGGGCTATATTGACTTGGCTTAGCCTATGCTTTGCCTGATGTGGGATTTATTACTCAACTTAATTTAGACGACCTAGGCCCAATTAGCCCAATTTGGGTTCGGGCTAACCCAACCCAACTTGGGCCTACATTTGACTTGAGTTGGGTAAGGTTTGACTTAGATCAACATCTGCCTAACCCTTCTCAACTTGACTTGTGTCCCACTAAACTTGGCATAATTGAGACTCGACTCAACTTGACTTGACATGGACTCTTACGACTTGGTTTAATGTGGACTTGGGTCAAATTAGCTCGATGTTGGTTTAGGATTATTCAACCCAATTTGGGCTTGATCCCATTTGGCTCGTGTGAATCCAAGTCAACTGGATTGACTTTGGATCAACCCAACATAGACTCATGTCGACTCGAGCTAACGTGGACTCGAGTTAACTGGCATAATTAGGGATTTGCTCGACTTAACCCAACTTTTTTTGATAACCAAGTGTAATTTGTATTAAAAATAATATTTACAATGGTACATAGCGCATAGAGATGTATAATATAACCCTCAACCCATAAGCTCTATGTAACTTGTTGTTCCTATGTCTCATAATTAAATCGTTGTCCACCTAGATGCACTTATCTACTTAACACAATCATATAAAACCTGATTTTGTACTACTTCTATTCTATAAAAGATACTAAACATCATACATAATTTATGTTCTACTACACTAGTATTCCTCACATTATTCATGCATCTCAAGTTTACATATATCACCTTGATTCATTCTTATTTGTTCACCTTCCTCACTTAAGGCTAGGATACATCATCCTTCCTACTTCTTGTTCTTATCTCAACACCTACAACCAAATTGGAATGGCGGACCACCCTTTATGGGAGTTGATAGGCATGGTTTCCAAGGAATTGTGTTTCATCATAGAAGACATGTACATGCATACAAAGACCACTTGCAAGGAACCAAAAGATTAAGCTGGTTTAGTTAAGTTTCCTTATCACATTTGTGACGACAATGCCTACGTACTTGTTATCTATAGTGAATAAACCAAGTTTTCCTTATGTTTACTAGGACTTTTCTTCATATCAATTTCTCGAGTACCCATTCATTACCATAATCACCACATGGTATTACACTGATCACTGAAACCTCAAACACACTACCTGTACATGGATAAAATACATGTTTTTAGACAAAAAATACTTTTATGAGTATGTAAACTTTGTCTTTGGAAACTTATTTGTTAGCCAAACCCTTAGTTGTGTTAGAATAAATACATCATCTGAATCTGGCATCACCTCATTAAATATTACTTTATTTCTTTGATGTCAGATGTTCCATACAAATGCAATCCACACTATTCTCCAAATCTTGTTCCTTTAACTATTCAGTTCCATCATCCTAAACTATTGAAAATGGTATTTTACTTGGTTGTCGTAAGTTGTACTTACTCCCCCCTTTTATTGCACACATTCCACACATAGTTGACCATCGAGCAACTGAAAAAGAGATGACTCATTGATTCCTCTGATGCTTCACACATACCATAGGCATGATAGGTTAAGTTATCCCTAATTGTTATCCTATTTTGTAACATCCTCCATGCAAAATGTTGAGCATATGATAAAACCTTACTTTGTCAAAAACATATCATAGAGGTCTTGCTCTTCCCCTAGAATACATTTGTATAATTCTTATAAGTCAATTTAAGTTTTAAGAGTATTTTGTGTTCATTCTTGCATTGATTTAGATACATGGACCTTCAAACCAATCTCTCCTCCATTCTAGATTCCACTAGTTATTATCGTTCCACCTACCCATCTCCTTTAATATTGATGTCCTAAGCATGAAATTTACATATAGTCAAGGATATCTATCCATTAAGCCTTCTCCTCAAATCCATTTATTCTTCCAAAAACTAATTTCTAGACATAATAATATTTTCCATGAGATATAGTCATCGAAACAACTACCCTCAGTCTTTTTCACCACCATGAGTCCAACTTGGGTCGAACTCGTCTTAGCTCGACTTAAGCTTGGTATGACTTGGCTTAATTAGGCCTGACGTGAACCCACATTGACTTGCCTTGAAATGGACTCGGGCTAGCTTAGCCTGACTTGGACCCGTGCCGATTTAACCCATATTGGATATGAACCAATTCAGCGGGTACTAATTGTCTCAACCTGAGTTGGCGTGAAATGGACCCTCCCTAATTGAAACTAATGTGGATTTGAATCAATCTGGCCTAAGTTGGGTCGGACCTAACCTAATATGAACTAGGCCCAACTTGACTAAGTTGACATGGCTTTAGCATGATCTAGCCTGTGATGGACTTAGCCTAGATCGACCTAGGCTGACCTAGGTCTAGGTTGTCCTAGCTTGACTTAACTACGACCCAACCTAGCCTAACCTAATTTGACTTTGTTGTGCTTAATTTGACTAGTTTTAGATCCAGCCCAACCAAACATTACATGACTTGGGTCCAATCCAACTTGACTTTGCATGTGGTAGTCCAATTCAAAATAATTCATCCTACCTTTTTATAACTAAGTGGCTCATACTTAATTATTTGAGATTTTGAAAATAAAAAAAAATATCCAATTCCAATTTAATTAAATTGACTGGATTTAAAATATAAAAATATGAATTTTGATTTTAGATAAATTCATTAAAATGGACTTAAAATAATGAATTTAGATAATTATTAATTGAATTTGAAAATTTGAATTCTTTCTACCTCTAATATTCTTATTATATTGAATACATTTCCTAGTTTGTGAAGTATATTTCCTTGTTATTTTCATTATCATGAATTACACAGGTGGATCAAACAACAAAGTTACTTGCACTATTGAGCTTGGCGTTGCAATGTTACAAACATCCACGATCAGTGTTATTAGAAATGGATGAATTTGGCCTTTGAGAAGCAACCAAAGCCACACGGTCGATCATCTATGGATATAAACCAATTACGTTGCCGATTAGTAAAAGGTAGTTACTTTAATTTCACAATTAATTTAAATTAAGAAAAATAAAAGATGTTGAGAGAAATCTATTTACTTTTCATTTGGAGCTGAAATAAATGGTTGAATTGACAAGTTGGCTCGTGATCTTTCTTTACAAAAGATTCTACATTAACGAACATGATTTTTTATACGAATTTGTTGATGATTTGTATGTTTTAAATTTCTCTATCAATTCTTCCTCCTATATTAAAAAAAGAAATAAACTTGCCTGAGTGTAGTACCTTTGCATTGAAGGTTTTGAGTATATTTTTATCATAAAAAAATGAATTGATAGCCTTTTAGAGTGTGTTTGGTTAGTGGGTGAATAACAGGAAATTCTTTTCAAACAAATCATCTTCCAGTGTCAACTCTTAATTTTCTTCTAAGCAAATTAAATTACTTAATCTATTTTTTTCACTTTTCTTTGTATAGTTTAATATTTAATTTGTATCTTTTTTATTTCGAGTTGTCAAATTAATTTTAGTGAAGGCTAAACACAATTGCTAACAAATGTTAGCAAGTGGCATGATGATAGGCTACCATATAAATTAAAAATTAGTAAAATGATGTACTGATAATTACTTTTTACCACCACTACTTTCACCAAAAGTCATCATTCTAATGGAATGACTGTTTAAAATTTGTATACTAATAAAATATCAAAATTAAATTCAAAGAAAAGAAACTGAGGCTTTTAAAGTTGTGATACATAACTGTGTGTTTGCATCATAGTTTACAGAATTTTATTTAACTCAATTTCTTTTAAAAAATCTCTATTTAATTATTTAAATATTTTAAACTATAAAAATAAATTTATAAAACTTACATTTTATACCTTTATAACATCCTAATTCGAATCTCATACATAACTACTTCTTATATAAATCTTCTCCCTAATTTAAATACACTTTAGTTTATACATATTTCAGCATAACAGATATCTATCTATCTCAAATACGAACATGACATTTAAATTTTATCAGTCGCTTCCATGAATCCCAATTTTGTGAACACCATGATTGTTGTTGAAGTCCTGCCTGGGAATGTAATGATGATTATTCACACTGCTTATTCCACCTTACGTAAAACCCGGGTTATGGTATTCATTTTCATTGGAAACTTCTTCTTCATGTTCATTTCATCAATGAAGTTCTTCTTCTCCACATTGATGCTCTCAACATCATAAGTAGAATCACCAAAGGTTGCAGCCTCATATCCTATCTTCTTGATTCTACAAAATCAAAGATAACAAAAGCAAGAGAATCTAGGTAATCTTACCTCTCTAGTTAGCGACGAAGGTAGCACAAATTAAGCTACTTATATACAGGAGCAACCTAGCTTACGAGTTATCCTGTTAATATTAATTAAATACGTGTTTAGACCCACTAATTGAGCAACATTAAGTGGGATGACCAAACAATCATCTAAGAATTGTTTTTTAAGACAACTATGTAGTTGTTAGAATTATATTGGAATAGAAACTTGCAAATTAGATTAGAGAATCAGATCAATATTAATCCAAGTCAACCGAGCACAATGTAGTGCGATTAACATCTATTAGTCGGTTGGTTAGTGATGTGATTTATATTGGTGCAAATGTCCATACGTTCAAAACTCTTTTATATCAATCCTCAAAGTTAATTACAGACTTCTAGATCTTTTAATTCATAACTAATGTAGCATGAGCATGAGCGGGTCTGGTGTTTCTGTTTTAAGTGGCTGGGAATGTCGTTCGTGTTTCACAATGATCCTAAGTCAAACTTTGTCCAATTTAGGATGATTATGTCCTCCAATTTGATTAATGAAGTGTGAAATACAATTTGGGTGGGGGTCGTGGGGGAAATATGGAATCACATAAATTCTATTATTTTCAACAAGGGTGTGACTGACGCGTCTGAAGTTTGTACCCTGATGCAAGCAAATGTTTGGTCTTGGATTTCTGCAAAATCTCGCACTACTTCGATTTCCTTTTCCAGTTGGTGTTTGGAACATTTGGAATGTATGCGTTTGGTTATTTGATGTTTTTTAGGATTTTAGGTTCTTAGAGTGGACTGTGTTTTTGCCTGTTTGGTTTGAAGAGTACTGTTAGGACGTTGGATTATGTATTTATTGTATAAGGGTTGATCTACCTCTGAAGTGGTTCACATTTATATATATGTTATTGCTGATAAAAAAAAGAAGCATGAGCATATATCTCTATATTCACAAAATTTAATAAATTTTTATTATATTTTAATATATTAAAATATGTATATGTGTGTGTGAGTGAGAGAGAAATCATCTTGTAAGACATTTGTTTTAAAAATAGTTGAATTTGAAGTTTATGAAAAAAAAAATGGAATCGTATATTATTTTTTTTATAGTTGTTATTATGTATTGGTTTCTATTCCACATACGTAGAAATCGTTTCTCGTGATATTTATTATGTCTTATTATTTTTTTTATTAACAATAAATGAATAAAATAGATTGAAATATTGAGTGATACTTTAACTTTTATATATAAGAACTTCTTAATGTGTGTCAAAAAAAAGTCATGTATTATTATTTTAAATAGACACTACAAAAATAAAATAAAATTGATTTATCTATTAAAGAAATCCTTATGTAACCGCTAAAATACTAAATACACCTATAGTAATTTTTTTTTTCCAAATATACAATTTATTGCATTAATCTCTATAACTACTCCACCCACAAAATTTTAGGAACCTAAAGTAGCATGAGTCATATATTCTCCAATTCAACATATTATTATTTTATTTCATTTTTTTTAAATACTTTATTTCACTTATAAATTAAGCATGGTAGCCACTATTAAAAATTTCCTACTACCTTCATATGTAATGTGCTCTACTTCAACTCTTTTCTTTTTTAATTTTTTTTTACGTTTAATAACATTATCCACAGATCCTCTAGTAGGTAAAACCTATTTACATACCAAAAGAGTGGATAATTATTCATGGGAAATACAACTTTTTCTTGTAGTGGTAATTTATATCTATTTGTAGATGTAAACAATATTTTAATTACTAATAAATCTATTAAGAAAAATGAAAGAAGATGTAGATGCTTTTCCAACTATGTAGTATATATTAACATTAATTCACTAATAAACAAAAGTGAGATTAATTTAACTTGACTAAATTAATTGGAAATGATTATGTAAGATCTAATTCAAATACTTACTAAAAAATTCTCTAAAATGGTTATGGTACATAAAAGACTAAATTTTTAATATAATATTAAAAATAAAATAATCAAGTTATTCAAGGGTTATTTTTCATTTTTATCATTAAATTTCTTCTAATCTAATAATTTAATAAATAATTCGTTTTTAAAGTAATTCTTTTAATGTTATCGTTAATATAACTAAACTTTTTCTCTTAAAAAACTGACTTAAATATTTAAATTAATATATATATATATTTATATTGTTAACTAAAATTGATAGAATCATTCTACCAAAGTTTATAAATTAATTTAACTTTCGATATATTTAGCTTGTTGGAGATCCCACATCGACTAGAGATTAAAGTCTTTCATTGTATATAAGTGGGTGTAAACCTCAACCTCATGAGCCAGTTTTATGGGGTTGAGTTAGGCTTAAAGTCCACTTTGTAATATGGTATCAGACACTACAAGAAATTCGCTCATTAACCGCGGATAATTACATACATACAGATTTTACATACGAATATAATTCCGTATGTAAAGTTCTGTTACATACGAATTTTTCCGTATGTAACAATATGTAATGGTGGCGCGCAAAAAAGGGATATTTTTTTAGAGGGATCCGTATGTAAGGAGAAGTGTATCCGCATGTAAATAACAATGTGTATTACATACAGAACTAATATACAGATGTTTTAAGTTTAAAAAAAAAATAAAAAAAAATGGTAATGTATGTGTGGTTTTGTATATGCACGAGAGTTCTCACTACTATTAGTCTTGTGTGAACCCGAATGCATGCTTTCCTAAGTTGAAAGCTAAGTTTCCCCAACCTAACTTTCAATTTTCAAGCTTGAATTTGAGCTTGAATCTCCAATTTCGTAACACCCCCAATTTTCGCAAACCACCCGTTTCAAAAACCCTAGGTTGCTTAATATGAGGCGAGTT
>Ga0123342_1010624_pt1 | contig 10447 bp, 14 predicted proteins | sample Turbeawhitnodule_FD_89960 | JGI IMG/M metagenome (GOLD analysis project Ga0123342, IMG submission 89960) | Root nodule microbial communities of legume samples collected from Mexico - Turtle bean Mexico white nodule | ecosystem: Host-associated > Plants > Roots > Nodule | place: Mexico: Nepantla... | reverse complement strand
TGCACGGCCTGAACGTATCCGAAGGCGCGCTCCCAGGCGACGCCATGGTTCTCTACTTTCTTGGACGGGTTGCTGTTCGTCATGATAGGTTCCTTGCATTGAATGATGGCGCGCCGAGTAGGCACTCGTGGTTCATGGAGGCGACGGATGCGTGGGAGGCCGCACCCGCCGCCGGACCGATCAGGCCTTCACGAAGGCCAGGAGATCGGCATTCAGGACATCGGCGTTGACGGTCAGCATGCCGTGCGAGAAGCCGGGATAGGTCTTGAGCGTGCCATTCTTCAGGAGCTTGGAAGACTTCAGTGCGGAGTCTGCGATCGGCACGATCTGGTCGTCTTCGCCGTGTAGAACCAGCGTCGGCACGGTGATGGCCTTCAGGTCTTCCGTCTGGTCGGTTTCGGAGAAGGCCTTGATGCCGTCGTAATGGGCCTTCGCGCCGCCCATCATGCCCTGGCGCCACCAATTATGGATCACGCCTTCCTGGACTGTGGCACCATCACGGTTGAAGCCGTAGAACGGCCCAGCGGGAACGTCACGGAAGAACTGACTGCGGTTGGCGGCGAGTGCGGAACGGAAGCCGTCGAAGACTTCCATCGGCAGGCCTTCGGGATTGGCATCCGTCTTCAGCATCAGCGGAGGGACGGCGGAGACAAGAACCGCCTTGGCGACGCGGCCTGAAGGCTGGCCGTGGTTGGCAACGTAGCGGGCGACTTCACCGCCGCCAGTGGAGTGGCCGATATGGACGGCATTCTTCAGGTCGAGTGCTTCGACAACAGCGAAAGCGTCCGCCGCATAGTGATCCATGTCGTGACCTTCCGAGACCTGTGCGGAGCGGCCGTGGCCACGACGGTCATGGGCGACGACACGATAGCCCTTGGAGAGGAAGAACAGCATCTGTGCGTCCCAGTCGTCCGAGGACAACGGCCAGCCGTGATGGAAGACGATCGGCTGAGCGTCCTTGGGACCCCAGTCCTTGTAGAAGATGTCGACGCCGTCCTTGGTCGTTACGTATGCCATTGTCTTGGTTCCTTCGCTGGTGTTGATGGCGGCAGCCGCATTGGCTGCGAAGCTGAGAGAGGGTGATATCGTCATGACCGCTGCGGCGGCACCTGCGGAGAGCAGCATGCTCCTGCGGGTCATGGAAGAAAGGGTTTCGGTCATTTCGCGTCCTACGAACTTCGTTTTCGATAGCTTCAGGCGACACTGAGTTCGTCTGACAGGTTGATAATGCCGCCAGAACGCGCTGGTCACAATTGCATCAATAGTTTCTACTTTATTGCCAATGGCGCAATTATCCCCGTCACCGATGATGATCTGGGCCGGGGCGTAAAGTCCCATCGGCAGGGGGTTCATAAGCGCGGCGGCGAAGGCATCCGGATAGTGGCATTTGATGAAGCAGGACGCGTAGGTGATTAATGCGAATGATGCGGCGTGGCTCCGGGGAACCCGTAGCTGCCGAATCCTTCAAGCTGCTTGAACGTGCGCTCGGCGAACTCCCGGGTGCAGCCGTTGTTGACCATGCCATCGATCAGCTTGGTCTGGAATTTCGAGACGCCTCCAGTGAATTTAAAGGTGGCCATGGATTTGCGTAGCTGGTTGGCCTCGCCAGCGGTGAACCCGGCGCATACCATCGCGACCTTCATCGCGGACTCCCGAAAAAGCGGCACCCCCAGTGTCTCCCCCAGCACCGCTTCGAGTTCCGGTGTCGGATAATCCCGCGGAAGCAGGGATGATTATCCGGAGCGAACCATTCCATGCTCCATGTGGCCGCGCATATCGAGGATATCCAGCACCTCCTGTCCCGATAGCTCCAGTCGAGAAGCGAGTTCGTCGGCAAGAACCGTGCAAGCTTCCCGGTACTGCACGAGAATGCTCTTCGCACGGTCGAACTGCTCCTGCAGGTGCTGTCGACCCGCGTCAGCAGCGCCGGGTCAAGGTGGCCGAACCCCTCGAGGTTTCGACGGCTGAGGTCGCCGTAGGAGGCTAGCTTCTCACCCATGCCGTAGGATCGCTCCAAGGGCCATCGCCACCTTCGTCGCCTCAAAGAGATCTGATCCATCGCTGCCGGCGATCCCATCATCGTGTCCGCCAAGGAGCAGTCCTCGGCAGCCATACCTGCCACCGTCATAGCGATTAGATCGAGGTAGTGCCCTTTCGTTCTGCGGATCCAGATGCCGCGTCGAAAGCGAGCCTGCCCCACTGATTTCACGGTTTCATCGATCCTGATGCGGGCGGCGATAGCGACCCTCGCGAGATCCATCCCAAGGACCGTGCCCACTACTGCATGCCCGATCTCATGCACGGCATTTGCCCGCAGGACGTTCGGCGGGATGTCCGCCAAGAAGGGCAGATGCAGGATTGCGTCGCCCCTCGTGATTGGCTCACGTCGCCGCCGTGCTGTCCTACGGGCGTTCAGGGTGGGCGATATCTGAAAGATTCGCTGCTTCGCTCAGGGGGACTGAGCGCAACAAGCCGCGGCACAGCGGTCACATGGCCACTCGTTGAGATGGTTTCCCTTCCTCGCCCAGCGCGTCCAAGACCTCTTTGCCCGGCAGCTCCAGTCGCGAGGCCAGTTGATCGGTGAGGATCAAACAAGCCCTCCGGTGCCGCAGGAGGATCTCTTTCGAGCGATCAAGCTGCTCCTGCAGAATGCGGTCGACCCGTTCCAGAAGCATCGGGTCGAGATGGCAGAACGCTTCGAGGTGGCGCCGACTGCGATCGCCATAGGAGGCAAGCTTCTCGCCCATACCGTAGGATCGTTCCAAGGCGATCGCTGTCTTCGTGGCCTCGACGAGATCGGATCCATCGGCGCCTGCGACGCCGTCATCGTGGCCACCCAGGAACACCTCCTCCGCAGCCATGCCGGCCATCGTCATGGCAATCAGATCGAGATAGTGCTCCTTCGTCTTGCGAATCCATGTGCCACGCCTGAAGCGCGCCTGACCGAGGGACTGCAAACTGGCATCGACCCTGATCCGCCCGGCGATCGAAACTCTCACGAGATCCATACCGAGGACGGCGCCGACGACTGCATGCCCGATCTCGTGGACGGCGTTCGACTTCAAGATGTTCGGGGGGATGTCTGCCATGAAGGGCAGATGAAGGATCACATCGCCCCTCGTGATCGGTCCACGACGCCGCCTTGCCGACCTGCGCGCGTTGCGGACGATCTTCTCGATCTCGGCTCCGGAAAGTCCGGCGGTGGCCGCCGCGAAATCGCGGTGATCGTCGGCGGTAAGGTTCATCCAATCCTTGAAAGGTTTCGATTGGATCAGAGACGGAGACGTTCATACCGCCACTCTCCGGATGAAAACTCTCGATGATATAAAGGCAGTCCGCGCGGCCCTTGATGCTATTCACTGGCACATCCGCACACTTCTTCCACGGAAGCCCGCTACCCAACGATAAGATCGCACCTCCAGTTTCGGACAAGCGGCCGCCTCGAGTATGAGGCGGCCGCCTTTTTGTGCCAAATTCGGTGTGGAGACGAATCCGCTCTCATGGTGATCATGTGCCTTTTGTCCGGTCTCATAATATAGCAGTCCAATCTTTTGCTCACCAGCATGCATTGGAACTGAGACAATTCAGACCGTTAGAATCCAGTCTCATGTGTCGCCCTAAACCATTACCGGTCTTTCGGAAACCTCGCTCTTGCGGGGCATTCAGCGAAATGGTCGCCGCCACCGTTTGCGTCAGCGATTGAAGCCGTATGGCGGAAACGCGCTTTCCAAGCGTGGTTCCGGCGATGCCGAAAGCGCGGCCCGAAGGGCGACGCCCGATCTTTCCTAGCTGAGATTACCTGTTACGGTTTCGAGGGAGACGCTTTTTCAAGCCGCTCAACGGCTTTGGCGTCAGAAGCCTCCTTGTGCAGCACGTCCCAATCGTCGGGCGGATTGCCATCGTCCAGCATTCCCTTGAAGACTTTGTAGGCGTCCGTTTTGGACCCATAGGTCCGCAAGGTGTGCTCGTCGTTCACCCAGGCAAAGATGATGACCTTGCTGGCGCTGCTATACCGGAAGAATAGCCGGAAACGGCCGTTGCCGAACTTGGCGCGAAACCAGTGCTTGCGATCCTCTCCGAGGGTCGAGCCTTGGCGATACATGGCGGCTGTCGGGTCCGATGGCACCGTGACCGTGACGAGTTGGACCAATGCAGCGAGCAGCTTGGCGTCAGCGGATTTCTGATAGTCCTCCGGTTTCTTAGCCTTGAGCGCGTCGACCGTCTCGATCAGCTTTTCCCACTGATCGAGAAAGAGAGGGTGTGCGAGGACCGTCCAGCCATTGATCGTCAGCATGTCAGATCGAGACGTCCCCCTCGATCTCGGCATCAAGATCGACCGTCATGCCCGCCGTCAGAGCAACAGCCCGTTCAAGCAGGGATTTCGGGAACGGAACGACAGATTTCTCGGGATGCTTGGCCATGTCCTGAGCGAGAAATTCGAGAAAACGGTCGATCACGGGATCGGCGGTTTCTTCAACTTCCGCCTTCTGGACATAGACACGACGCTGCTCATCGACGAAAAAGGCAATGCGTCCGCCATAGTCAACGCCCAGCGCCTGCCGAACGGACTTAGGCACGGTGGTCTGTCCCTTGGCGGTGATGGTGCTTTCTTCTTTCAGTAGCGCTCCCATGGCGGGCCTCCAAAAATCGGTCGAGCGGAATGTAAGGAATAATCCTTACAAAGTCAAGGAATGCCTGTGGCCTCTCGGGCCAGCCGGTTGCGCCCTCATTTTTCAGGCTGGCCCATGCCGCCCGCCAGACGCAACAGCGCGGAGACGCCAACGAACGCGGCGCCGATGATGCAGAAGATTTGCCGCCAGATTTCGGAGGGCACGGATTCCTTGGTGACGCCATGGACCGGCGCATAGCCCGCGACGGCGGCGGGCGTAGCGAAGGCCAGCGCCACGATCAGGCGCAGGATCGGGGACCGAAGCGTGTCGGATGGCAGAACTTCCAACCCTCAGCCTCCTGTACCTCGGCGGCGATCCGCTCCAGCTTCTCGATGACAAGCCGGTTCAGCAGCGCAGGGTCTTCATAGAAGCCGCCGCGATCCTCGGTGAACAGGTCGCGGATGATGTTGCCGCCCGCTTCCGTATAGGTTTGCGCGCCCACGAAGACCGCGCAGCGGTCCGTCGCCGCTACATTCATCCTTGGTCAGGTCGCGCCGGATGATGGACGGGTCGCGGTTATAGGACAGGTTCTCATAGACGTGTTCCTGCCGCGCGTGATCCTCGGTGATGGCGAAGGCCATCAACTGATCCAAGGTCAGTTCGCCGCCGCGATAGACCTGCAACAGCTTGGGACTGACAGCGCCGAGACGCATCCGCTGTTTCACTTCGGGACGAGCAGTGGGAGCGGATATCGCATCACATCATTGGTGACGAGCGCACCCGCGGTTCGTCCGGTCGTGATAACCGCATGTTTGTGGAAGCGGTGCTTTGGATTGGGCGTACCGGCTCTCCCTGGCGTGACCTGCCGGAAGTGTTCGGCGAGTGGAACAGTGTCTTCCGCCGTTTCAGCCGCTGGAGCCGGAACACCTAGAGGCTATGGAGGAGATATAGTTCTCATCATCCCCGGCGACGGCGCGCCAAAAAAATTTCTTAGAGCGACACACAAGAGCGGACTGGTTTCCCCTGAGCACCGCTAAGCGCGGACTGTGACGCCATAAACGCGGATTGGGGAACGCCCTGGCTCTCTCCAGCTGGTTAGAAGGCAATCGTATCGCGTTCTCGCAGGTGACAGGGAGCCGTCAAACGTGTTCAATCCTCCGAGCCGATTTGGCTTCGACAAAGACAAACGCTAGCCGCGGTGTCCGATGGACAGATTTGATGCCATGCGTGTGTTGCTTGCGGTGGTCGACGCCGGCAGTTTGTCGGCCGGCAGTCGGGTGCTGAACGCGCCGTTGCCCAGCGTCAGCCGCAAAGTCGCCGATCTGGAACGGCAGCTCGGTGCAAATCTCATCATCCGCACAAGTCGGAACCTGCAGCTGACAGATGCCGGGCGCGACTATGTCGAAGCCGCGCGGAAAATCATGGCGGATCTTGAGGAGGCCGAGCGCCGTGCCTCCGGGGAATATCACACCCCTCGCGGGACCCTGACAATTACGATGCCCGTGGAGTTCGGGCGCCGTTACGTGTTGCCGATCGCGCTGGAATTCATACAGCAACACCCAGAGGTCTCGTTGAACCTGCTGTCGCTCGACCGCACGGTTCACTTGGTCGGTGAGCAGGTGGATATCGCCATCAGGCTCGGCGAACTTGCGGACAGTTCCCTCTATGCGGTGAAGGCTGGCGAATTCCGGCTGCTCACCTGCGCCAGCCCGACTTATCTGAAGCGGAGTGGACGTCCCGAGCATCCCGGCGACCTGGCAAACCACGACGGCATCATTTTCAACAAGCGAACATTCTTCTGGACATTCGACGTCGATGGCGCATCGATTGAATCCGTCCCCCGCCATCGGGTCGAGGTCAACACTGCGGCGAACTGTGTCGCCACCGCGCTCAGCGGAGCGGGTATTGCACGGCTCTTCGACTACCAGGTTGCCGACGAGTTGGCGTCGGGCGCGCTTGTGCCGATCCTGGATGAATACGCCGGCCCACCAGGGCCAATCCACATCGTCTATTCGCGCCAAGGTCTACTCGCCTTGAAGGTGCGTTCATTCATCGACTGGACCCTGCCGCGGCTTCGGGCGGCCTGCAGAAGTTATGGTGCCGACCTCGCGAGTGCTACCATCTCACCGGAATGAGGCGCGCACTTCCTCAACAGTCTGCTCTGGCTTCTGCAAATGCGGGTAATGCCCGAGGCCACCTAATATATCGAGTTTCGCATCGATCCGCTTGGCCAACTCGGCGCCCATTTCCTTCCTGATGTAGAGGTCCTTCTCGCCCCAGACTACCTTGATTGGGGTCTTGAGCTTGTCCAGATTTGCCTCGAGGAAATCCTCATCCCTCGTGAACTTGGCATAATAGTGATAGAAGGCATCAGCCGAGGTCAAAGCCCCGTGGCTCCAGCCAAGGACCATGTCTTTCTGGACGTCTTCGGGCAGGTCGAACTGCTCTTCCTTTGAAAGGCCTCGCCTGTAGGCATTCGCCAGAATCTCGGCGCTGGTCTCGTTCATGTGCGCGCACACCTGTGAGGCCGAAGGCTCGGCCTTCAGGCTCTGCAGACTGTCGAACATGTATTCGGGCCGGTTGAGCGGCGCAAAGTCGCCGACGATGATGCTTCTGGCAATATCCGGTTCGTCGAGTGCCAAAAGCAGCGCAGGAAGGGCACCGATGTCGGTGGCGTAGATCGTAAGGTTCGATCGATCGATGCCGGCTTTCTCTATATAAGCCTTCAGCACCTCCGCGTAGGCTGTGGGTGAGTAGGAGAATTTCTCGACAGCGGGTCGCGTCGATTGTCCAAACCCTGGCCAGTCGAAGGCATGCACTTCGAAATCGTCGCTGAGCGCAGCCGAGATTTCCTTCCAGACAAATAGGGTTTCTGGAAACCCGTGCAGGAAGAGGACCGTCCCCTTCGGGTCCGGTGCGCCCACCACCATTCTCCTCAGCGTGATGCCCTTGCCAACGTCGAGGAAGCTGATGCCGGCCTGGCTTTTTCGCTCGGCGGCTGCAGCATGCCCCAGCGAACTAGGTGTAAAGGCCGCTGCGGCCGCAAGCAGGGTTCCGATTGACAACTTCAGCATGTGAGTGCCCTTTCGTTCGAAATTCCATGATCGGTTTGTCGATTACCGCAAAATCGAACATCGCCACCGCATCGGGTAGAGCAAGAATGCGAGAGGCAGCCTCTTGAATTCGGCAGGTCCTAAACGGGGCGTGAACCGCTGCGTCGATCGCACCGCAGCCGATCTGGCGGATGCTCGCCGCAGACGAAATACAAACGTGCGCGATGTCGTCGACGATCGTTGTGGATAGCGAGCTGGCGCTCAGCGACCTGCATCGAAGCCTATTCAGGGCATCGAAACGAGAGGCTGGCTCTCAGTTTCCCTGAGTACCGAGCCAAGCTTGCCCCGCTTAGCTTCTTCCCACTCGCTGGCCGGAGAACTCGCATCCGAGATGGCCGCGATTGAACCCCTGAGCCAAAAGGAAGACGTACATGAACGACATGACAGCCAACAAACAACATGCCGCCCGGCCCGAGACGGTGCGTGGCCTGCCGGGCCATTCGACCGTCGGGACCAACGACCTGGATGCCGCCTCGGCATTCTACGACAAACTGCTTGGCGTATTCGGGATCGGCCGCGTTCTCGTCCAGCCCGGTCGGGCTGTCTACTATGGCCACCAGACGCTGGAATTCGGCGTCATCAAACCGTTTGACAGCAAGCCGGCCACCGTCGGCAATGGTGGAATGGTTGCTTTCGAAGCTCGCTCCCGTGCCCAGGTCGACGAAGCGCATGCGACCGCTTTGGCGTTGGGCGGCTCCGACGAAGGAGCTCCGGGCCCGAGAGGCGAAAACGGCGAAGGCCCCTATTGTGCATATTTCCGCGATCCTGAAGGCAATAAGTTCCTGATCTACCGTGCAGGTCCGGATCAGGTCTGATCGCGACCTCCAGCTATCTCGGGAGCGTGGCGTACCTTAGCCACGCCTCCCACCATCTTCGAGGGGGGGAAACATATGAAAACGCGTATGACCATCATCTCAGCCCTGGCACTTGGTGTCCTGTCGCTTCAGACAGCTCAAGCACAGAAGCTTGATATACAGCGCATCGATCTCGTCAAAAGCAATATCAGCGTTCCGGGAAAGGAAGCCATCCAGACGAGAGTCGATTTCAATCCTGGCGCTCTGGCAATCAATCACAAGCACCCCGGCGAAGAAATAGTGTTCGTCCTCCAGGGCACGCTGGAATACCGGATCGAGGGCCGCAGGCCCGCTACGCTGAAGGCCGGCCAGTCGCTGTTCATTCCCTCGGGAGTGCCGCACGCCGCCAAGAACGTCGGTGACGACAAGGCTTCCGAATTGGCGACCTATATCGTCAGCAAGGGCGTCGCACTCGTCGAACCGGTCAAATGAGCCCTGGAGGCTTCCCGCGCAAAGGATGCATGTCATGACGATCCAGCAATCAATCGAAAGAATGCATATGTCACGGCGCTCACTGCTGTTTGGCGGTGCGGCAATCGGACTTGCGACGACGATCCTCCCCTTGGCGGCAGCCGCAGCGAACGCCGTTGAGGTGACGAAGGCTGGCGGCGGGGATATCCGTCCGTTCAGAGCCGAAGTTCCCGAGGCCGCGCTAACGGACCTCGGGCGACGCCTTGCCGCGACGCGGTGGCCGGACGGCGAAACGGTGACCGACCGCTCTCAGGGTGTCCAGCCCGATAGACTGAGAGATTTGGTCGACTACTGGCAGTCGTCCTATGACTGGCGAAAGGACGAAGAGAAGCTGAACGCGCTGCCCCAGTTTCTGACGAACATCGAGGGCCTGGACATTCACTTCATCCACATTCGTTCGAAGCATGAGGGCGCACTGCCACTGATCATGACGCATGGATGGCCGGGGTCGGTGTTCGAACTTTTGAATGTCGTAGGCCCATTAACAGATCCCACTATTTACGGCGGCAGCGCTGAAGACGCCTTCCACCTAGTGCTCCCCTCGATCCCCGGTTTCGGCTTCTCGCAGAAGCCGACCGCGACGGGCTGGAACCCGCAGCGGATAGCAGCAGCATGGGACGCGTTGATGAAACGTCTCGGCTATAACAGTTACGTCTCCCAAGGCGGCGACTGGGGCGCGATCATCAGCGACGCCCTGGGTCGTCAGGCACCTGAAGGACTACTGGGTATCCATGTCAACAGGGTCGAACGCGCGACGACTTTCCCACCGGAAGCTGCGCAGGCTCTCAAGAGCGGCGGACCCGCGCCGGATAGCCTGTCTCTAGATGAGAAGGCCGTTTTCGAAGAAACCCGCGACTTCCTGAACAACGGCTTCGGCTACGCGGCCATCATGGGTACCCGTCCGGAGACGGTTGGATATGGCCTCGCGGATTCGCCGGTCGGCTTGGCCGCATGGCTCTACGATAAGATGGCCGATTGGGTCTTCACCCGTGGAGATCCGGAGAAGGCCCTGAACAAGGAGGCTATCCTCCACAATATCACGCTCTACTGGCTGACGAACACCGGCCCTTCCAGCGGGCGGATTTATTGGGAAAACACTGCTTCGGGAGTGAAATTGACCCCGGTGAAAGTTCCGGTTGCCGTCACGGTATTCCCTGGAGAAGTTTACAAGCCGCCGAAGAGCTGGCTATCCAGGGCATATCCAAAGCTCATCTACTACAATCGCGCCGCAAAAGGCGGGCACTTCGCGGCGTGGGAAGAACCTGAACTGTTCAGCGACGAGATCAGAGCCGCATTTAGAACGTTGCGATCTTGAAAGGCCGTTGGGTTGCGACCGACGGCCCACTTTAGACCGCCAAACAGCCCGCTCGCTGTGCAGCGCACCGCAAGGCTTTCACGG
>Ga0123342_1010623_pt1 | contig 10448 bp, 6 predicted proteins | sample Turbeawhitnodule_FD_89960 | JGI IMG/M metagenome (GOLD analysis project Ga0123342, IMG submission 89960) | Root nodule microbial communities of legume samples collected from Mexico - Turtle bean Mexico white nodule | ecosystem: Host-associated > Plants > Roots > Nodule | place: Mexico: Nepantla... | reverse complement strand
TAAATGGTATTTATAAATGCGGCTATATAGCCGCATTTATATTTCTTGATTTACAAGTGCGTGTTGATCAAATGCGGTTATAAAACCGCATTTATAAATTCAAAACAACCGCATTTGTTTTATATTTCTGCACTAGTGAAGGATGAATTTTTGGATCAATTTTTTTTTTATGTTTTCCACATAGAGTATTAGCATAACAAAGATAATCAAACACGCAAATCATTGAAAGATTAAGAGTTTTATTATAAATTTTTTTCTAAAAGAAGTTTAATTATTTAAAACATAATTAGGAATGTGATTAACAAGATAGACGACATGAGTAATAACATAATTCCAAAAAACTTTAGGCAAATTACTTTGAAAGAGAATGACATGAGTGACAAATAAAATATGCAGATGTTTTCTCTCTACAACACCCTTTTGTTGTGGGGTTTCAATGCAAGATTTTGTATGAAGAATTCATTTAAATGCTTAGAAATCATCCTTACAAAATTCTAACCCATTATGAGTACGAAAATTTTTAATATTGGTTTTAAATTGAGTTTCAACAAGATTAATAAAATTCTTTATTATCTATCTAACATCAACTTTATTAGTCAAAATGACTTATTCAGGTGAATCTAGTATTATCATCCACAGTGGCAAGAAAATACTTACATCCTTAAAAAGAAAAAAAATATTATAAAATATTATAAGGGTCCTAAATATTTAAATGCAAAAGATCAAAAGGTTTAGGAGTAGTAGAATTACTAATAGGAAAAGGAAATTCTTTTTCTTGACATAATGACAAACGTTAATTTTCCTACTTTGTATATCAGAAAAACTCTATTTCATAATATTTATTGTAACATATGACATATGTCACACGCAACAATGTCAAATATCAATATCCAAAATGCTACAAACTGGGTGAATATAAATAGAATTGAAAGTTTTACAAATGTTTCTCTTGGAAGAAAAAAGATAAATGTCATGATGGTCTTTGCTATACCAATTGTCTTATTGGAGACACCTTCTTGAATAATACAAGAGTTAGGTAGAAGGTAATCATAAAATTATTTAGGTTTATTAGCTTTGATGTATAAAAAGTATTAAGAGTGAAAAAAGAAAATGTAGAGAACATTATGATGAAAAATTTGTTAGTTAACTTAACATATTGAAGAGCCCATGTTTCATGACCATCAGGTAACTTGATAGTAATTAGTTTTAAAGTTTTCAAATCTAAAAAGTAATTTATTTAAACCACATGATCCTTTCCACCAGAATCTATCACCTACGTAATATCATTATCAAGAAAAGTCATATTTGGATTCTTTAGTTCTGGAATACAGGTATAAATGAATCGAGTATAAGCAATATCTGAATTGTAATGATTATGTTGATTTATTAATCTCAACAGAGCCTGATATTGTTCTTGAGTGAATTTTGTTTCTCCATTTTGATTATTATTGTCACTAGAATCACACTTATCTTTATCAATTATGGTGGCATTGATGTTTTTGTTTGAGTTTCTACAATTAGGTAGAAGCTCGTGTTTTTGTAACACATGTCGACCGTATGACTTATTTTACCACAATTAAACTTTATGATTACAGGAAGTCTTTCCTTTGTTATCAGAAACACTATTGAGATTCTTCTTGCGAAAACAAATATTCTCAGTATGGCCAATTTGTCCACAATATCTGCATTGAACATTGTTAGCAACATTGTTATTATTAATAAAATTATTATTTACCTTTAATTGATCTCAAATGAATATGTCCCCAAGAATTTGTCTTTTTCATTGGACAACTAAGAAAAAGTTTTTTGAGATAGGTGGTAAAGATCAAGTAGAAGGATGTGTGATTTGGTGTTTCCATATTGTTCATTAAGAGCACGTAGAAATTGCATGTCTTAGTCTACAAGTTTTTTCTTGGTGATGATGTTAAGAATTGTAGGTGAATTTACGAACATGGTTTGTCCTGAAATTTTCAATTTCATCTCATATAACACATAATTTTGAAAAGAATCTGGTGACAAATTGATCTCAATAACTAAAAGAAGAAGCTTCTTGTTGAAAGTTTATCATGTGCAACAAATTGCCTTGTCCGTTCCTGACTTATGATTATTCCAAATTTCAACCGCAGAATCCATCCAAAAATGCATTAGCATATACTCATGGATACATAATTGATAAATCATGATGCCACAATATTATTGCATCTTTTCCATGAAGAAAAAGTTTGATTCGTGGAAGCAAGTGGATAAATCACGTTGTTTATAAATTGCAGCCTGTTCTTTGCGCTCAAAGCAATAACCATAAAGTAGCTCCAAGAATTGTAATTAGACGAATCAAGTAAAGAAGAAACCAAAGAAGTATTAGGGTTCTCACTAGGGTGCAAATACAAGAAGCTATTAGTTACTGGACTATCTCTTAATCAACTTTATCCATTAGAGAGATGTTCAATAGAGTACTTCAAATACCATTACAAAGAAAACAAAAGGAAAGAAAATAAAAGAGAGAAATAAGAGAACAAAGAAGGAAGACCAGAAAGAATTTCTTATTATTGATGTGCAAAGCATTTATGCAACATCGTCCAAAATAAGGTATAGAAGAAGAAACCCACCAAACTATCTAGAAAAAGAAGCCCACCAGATCGTTTGTAGAAAAGAAGTTCACCATATCGTCTAAGCATAACACATACAATAAGACTATCTAAGCATAACTTAAACAGGCAGATAATTTGTATATGAAACAAATCAGATCGTCTAAGCAAGCGTGATTCGAATACGGGTTGATATGCCCCTGACAAGTCATTTATCTACACATGCATTGTTGCAATTCCCCATTAGTTTCTTACAATTCTTTGTGTCCTCTTAGGGCTTCTCTATCAAATGGCGTGACATATCTACTTATTTTGTAATCGATATTGTTCTGCCTTAGCCTCTTTTGCTATTTGTTTAGCCTATGCATTAACCCATTGTAACTCCCGCATGGTATCTAGGATTTTATGCAAGGTTGGAACATGACCATCTTTGGGTTGAATGGTACGTCTTTGATTTCTCACGATTTCATTTTGTGAAGTCTTGTAGAGGTAGGAACAATTTTACCTAGCCCCACGATGAACATCAATCTATTCTAGTTCAAAATAGTGACTTTAAACTAGTAAATTCAAATGTCCATTTCTATCTAGGACATGTCATATTTATAGGGATTTTTCCCTTCATAGTGTTTGTTGGATAAGTTTGAGTACTGAAAAATTGATTCGTGAGGTAGGGAATGTAGAATACTATAAAGACGAGTTTTGAAATTCAAGGATTTAGTTATGTCTTAAACTTCCAACATCTCGGTAACAGAATCATAGTTCCCACCAATCTCATGAGGCTTGGTCAAGATAACATCCTATAACTAACGTACTCATTGTTTAAATGGCGACTTATGGTCAACAAACATATCATCTAGAAGGCAACATGCCTTTACTTGGCATTGAGACTTTAAATTTCTCAATACTCATGAGATGTCCTTTCACCATGTGTTTAATAAACTATTAGTGATTCTAAGTACATAGTGATACATATTATGTTGTTAAGTGTGTAACTATCTTAAATATTTGGATCATTTATTTTATTATTTTTAATCTTAAAATATAATAAAAAAATAAATAGAAATACAAAATGTATATATTAAAATTAATTGGATAATTTCTTTTTATATTGTTATAGATGAAGATACACTTAAGAATAAAATAAGGATATAGATGTATAAATTAAAGGAGACTTTCATATTTCGTTAAAAATGTATGAAGGAATAAAATTTATAGGAGGAGGATTGTTAAGGGATAAAATGTATATTAAGTTAACCAATTAATGTCTTACATTATTAAAAAATTAAGCAAATTTCTATTATTGAAACATATTACAATGTTATTATATAAAAAAATACAAATTTTAATTATTATGTTTTACTTTTACCAGATTAAAATAAAATTGTTATTTCATACGATACATAATTCTATAATATAATTCAAAATTAACAAAGTTATTAGTTTTTACAGTTTTTTAAATAGCAGAAATGCTCACAAGAAAATGAAATTTAATTTTGATTTACAAAAGCAACAAAATTGGAATTCCGAAACCACCCCAATTCCCAACTCCCAAATCAACCACCGCAGATCGGAAAAAATGGAAGGTAACTGAAGAAATTGAGAGAGAGAGAGAGAGAGAGAGGGAGAGAGAGAGAGACAAGAGAGAGAGAGAGTTAACTTGAAAGGCATGGCTGGCTTACTGGCATGGGCGGTGGGAGGTGGCGCAGGAAAGGAAGCGGAGGACGATTCCATCATCCCAATCCTCTTTTCCGAAGATCAGCAAAGGTACGTGATCGAACTGGATCAGAAGTTGGGTTCTCTCCGCCGTGTGATCCATGATCTACGGCTCAGACTGCCTCCCCAGGACATCTCCGAGAGCCTCCCGCACCTCCACGCTCACTCCCTCGCCTCCAACGCCGCCCTCGCCCTCCAACTGAACTCCCACTCCGCCACGCGCCAACAGGTCCTTTACTAATAAACCTTAATTGCATTTTTACTCTCTCATCCAAATTCCCCAACACGGTTGCAAATACTATTGTGTTATTATGTTATAGAGGAATGCTAGCAATATCATTCTAATGTTCTCTTAATTTTGATGAAAGAGACTCAGAGTGTGTTTGGGTTTGGAAACTGCAAAAATTCAATTATTCAATATTCGATTATTATTATTATTACATGTACAATTGATTATGTTGCTATAATAGATTGTAATCAGAATCTTGCCATTAGTGTGTTGAAAAAAGGTTGGGTTAATTAATTTCATTTGGAAACAAAATGTGAATCAGTTTTTATATAAGAAAAAGACTGTATGAAGCTGAGAGGGAAACACTGTTGGAAAATAATTACAAAAAATAAACTTATCTTTTCAGAAAAATAGTTTCTTACACATTTAGATTATTGTCCTAAATATACAATTGAAATTACAAACTGCTTTTTTATCCTAAAAATGGCTGAAATTGGCAAAAATATTTTTTGCCAGACATGCTCTCGTTAAGGGAGAGATGAAATCTAGTAAAAAATTATTTTTCAATAAATTTCACCTAATAGTAAAGAGAGTGTTGTTAGCATTCTTCTTTGTAAGGGATTAATCCAGCTGAGCCTGTAGCACAACCTTTGTCTGGAATTGAAATATAGGTTTGGTCTGGGTTATAATTTGTATTGATTGAACAAAAAAATTTGTTAGATTTCCAAAGTTATACATTTTGGAAGAGTTGTATTTGGACTACACCTGTTGAATCTCTTAAGTTTTCTTCCGTTGACAATTGTGTCCCTCCGTCTTGATTCTGTCTAATTTTAAGTCGTTGATTTGCTCAGAATGAAAAGATGATCCTTTTGATGTCCATTACTGTGTAAAAGCAAGAAGAAATGTTAGGAATACTCTATTTGATATACTATTTTGAACATGCTGTTTCTTATTGGTTGAAATTTATTGGACATGTATAATTCTCTGGGTTCCAGGTCTTAGTTAATGAACATTTACCCTGAGTTTGTGGTTAACAATAAATATAATCCAATGTGTTAGAAAGAACATATTTAAGAGTGTGCTCTTAGCAGTACTCTAAAAACAATAACTTACCCCATGAATCACAAACACAACTATCAAATATTCTGTGTTTTCTTGCTGGTTGCAACACTGTATTTATTCATTTGCACGTATGCCATGTTGGCAAATTCAGTTAAGTATTAGATGAAATCAAGATAAGGGGACTAAATTATAAACAGAAGAAAACTTGATGGACTCAACTGGCACAACTGAAACTTGTGAAAGTGAAAGAACACAATTGCAATACTTGGGGACTAAAATGATACTAACCTAAAATACTGCTACGACTAATGATGATGATTTTTGTTTCAGGCCCAACTTAGAGAGGTGACATTGAAGGAAGAGAATGCGGCATATGAAAATGCAATATCGGATTGTGAGGTTAAAATTAAAGAGAAATTGCAGGAGGCTGATTTACTAAGGACAAAGTTGCAGGTTCTGATTGTGAATTGATTGTGATTTGTGAGGTTGAGTTTGGTTCAATTGATTTTTTATTTTTTTATTTATTGTGTTATAGGAGATGGAAGAGACTGAGAAGAAACTGAAAGCTGAGGTGGAGAATACGAAGCAGCAAGTATCTGATGGTTGGGATGAAATGAAGGCAAATTCTAAAGCTGGATTTGATGTAGATGCAGAAGCATCGAGATCAGCTTTACTAGATGAATTGGAAGAGAAGAAGAAGCAACTGGTTGGTTAATCACAGACTCTTTTATGTGCTCAACTTAACATGATTTCAAGGACCATATGATCTATGCTATATAATTTTAGGTGTAATTTAACTACTAATGTTGATACTTTACCTAATTGAGAGTTTTATTTTCATATGTTGTCCATAGAAAGATGTTATATTATCAATCAGTTAGAAATTACACTAGATAGGACTTTTTACTAATGATGAATACAAAAGTCAGCATCCTTAACATGTATGACAATCTATGATTGGATATATAATTAAATTCACCAAATTAATAACCCTCATTTCATCCAGAGTTCAATGGAGGCTGCTGTGAAACAGTTGGAGAAGAAGTGGGCAAAAGTGCAGGAAAATACACTTAAACTACCTTCCCCAGGTATGATATCTTATCATATATAGGATAGGACTCAAAATCCACATTGGAACTAAGTGTCTATGATGGAGTTTGTATAGCCTTAGGTTCTTCTACTACAATGGCTAGCTTTTGTTGTGTACTTTTCCCAAATTTCTTATCATAAATCCACATGTAGGAGAGAAACATCAAAGGATAGATCTGGGATCCCTTGAAAGTAGAAGTGGGAAATATATCACCTGGGCGGATGTTATATACCAATTATGCAGCTTTCAGTGCTTGGAACTGCAAAAGGAATAATGATATTTATTAGAACCCGGTTATGACAGTATGTCCGTCTTATATTATTCTTTTTTCCAGATTTCTGTGCCATAATTGTGAATGCAGAGGACTTTGAATGATTAAGTCCATCATGATGATGACATAAAAAATTCAGCATAGGAATGGGTTAGGTGATTTCCTGTATTTTAGATTTTGTTCAAACATTGATTCGTGTGTATAAATGAGTTACGGAAACTTTTTGTATATTCATAATAAATTCTAGTAATATGATTATATCCTGCCACTGCATTGCTGACGTAGTAATAATTTTCAAAATGCTGATACAAAAATCTGATTGGATTTAAAGAGTGTTTCTTTACTGGTGCCAAGAGACTGGGTTTTTCAATTGGTTCGATGTATCTACTATTTTCTTGCCTCTGTTGTTTCCATTGTAGCTTTAGTAAGATTCAGGGTACTCCCATTTGTATTCTTTTTGAATGACTTTTTATCATTAAGAGAAAGAAAGAACTTTAGTTGGGGAGACTTCAATCTTGTTTCATATCTGAATAACATTAGATACTATTTCATGCTCTTAGAAATCCACTAACCATAACCGGACATAAATATAATTTTTATTGCTTTTCTGGTGTTAATTCTCCTAGTGATACTCTACACTTGGGAAGCACCTTGCCCGAGTTCATGTATTTTTTGGCTCTAAAACGTTCTTGTTCTGCAGCACAAAGAGAGAAGACATTGGATAAACAACTTCATGGTCTAATTGAGCAACTGGCTGTTAAGCAGGTCCTTTTTACACTTCATTGTACAGTGTTTGCAAGTTTCTCCCTCCCTCTGGTTTTTACAGAGAATTTTTTTTTTTTTGACAATGTCTAGTTGATAACTGTTTGATTGATTATTTGGATGTGAAAGTGTTTAACTGGTTGTCTTACTCTCGTACATTCAGGCACAAGCTGAGGGCTTACTTGGTGACATGCATTTGAAAGAGATGGAACTGGAAAGATTGAATGCGCTATGGCGGCAAACAGAAAACAACAATTTGGAGGCGAACACTGCTGCTAGGAATCGTTTCGGTAAAAGCTCCTCAGATAAGTTGCACAGTTTGTCAGATTATGAAGGCCATCAGAGGCTTCCTTATCACTCAGCCGGCAGAACTGAAACCCAGCAGAGGCTTATGCTATTCAGGTCTGCATTTGTGCTCTACATTTTAGCTTTACATATTCTGGTGTTTATCAGGATATCCTTTTAATCAGCATTGATTGACAGATCAAAACAAAATGTTAATGTTTACTCTGCATGTTTGAATCTTTGTTTCTCCTCATCAGATATCCCTTGCACATATATACAGAAGTCTGTATAAATGTTTTTCTTTTCATTCATGCTTTGAAGTGTGATCAAAATGTAGCATCTATGCGTACAGTAACAGTTGTAGCAGAGATAAGTACAAGAAAATTCAATTTTTGCAGCAGAACATGTTCGGAATGTAAAGAACCTATGATGTAATAGCTTCGTTAAACTTGATTTAATTTGATTTACTGATGACAGAAGATGGCGTTCCAAAAAGTAGTTCAAGTGATTGTTGCCGAGAGTCCAAAATCTGATCAGAATTACTCAATGTTCAATTATATTTCACGAAGCTAAGGTTTTTATGAACACGAAGACGATTAAAATTAGTTCATAACACCGAGCAATGAAATAGATAAAATGTTAACTAACGTGATGGGTTTAGCAAAAGGGATTATCTTGTAATAATTATTTTAACATTAGGAGAAACTATCTTGTAATAATTACAACTACTAGGTTGAGTTAGTTAAAAGATTAACATGGTGTCTATGGATGAAAATAAACTGAAAATGGCATGTCTAGAAATGAAAACACCAAATAGTAATTAATTTTTTTTAAATATATTTGGTGAGAGAAAAGGAAACAAAAATAAATAAAATAATATTTATTTTATTCCATTGAGTCTCTCGGATACTCTTTTATATAAATTCAAGGCATATTTATCTTTTTTTTTCTCTCAATATTTTATAAATTTATTTAATGTAGCTTTCATATTTTAAAATATTAAAATGGTACCAACTGTTTTTTAAAAAGTTTAATATGATTCTAATTTTTTTAGGAAGTTCAATTTGGTTAAATTTTTTAAAAATTTTAAGATGGTTTCATTTTTAAAACAATTAAATGTGACGGTCTCAACTATTTTAAAAGCAATTCAATATAATAATAAAACATATAATTCAGAAGTTAATTGTCAAAGTGAATTTGTTAAAATGAAGATAATCTAGCTTAAATGACCACATTAGATGGTTTCTAAAAAATGTTGGAACCATTTTAATTTTTTAAAAAAATATGGAAACTAAATTTAATAAAGTCATAAAATATTGGGACAAAAAGTTTCATTATGCCTAAATTCAATTATATAATCATGTATTTTTTCTATAAGTTAAAATTGACACTTGAATAGATAAATTTCAGATATTACAATATTTTCATATTTTTTTGTGCTAGATGCTCAAAATAGAAAGTTTGGATGTGTAATTTTCAAATTTATTTTTGCTCTGAATGTGTTTAAAATTTAATTTGAAAGTATTTGAAATATGGGTTAGTAAAAACAAATCAAAACAGACAATTGATTCATTCCCGATAATGCGTTATACTAAAACAAAGTATTTGAAATTTTCAATTTATTCAAAAAATTTCTATTTAAAGAAGATTGAGAGATATTTGCAATATCTTACAAAAAGATATTCACAAGATTTATATGAACAAATCTTGATACAAACCAAGTAGCTATGAAGATGACCAAGGAAGCAAAAGACAAAGCACATGGTGAATAGTCATCTCAACAAACAATTCAAGACCCCACCAAGGAGCTCATGGACCCAACCAGAGGAGATGAGCATAAAACAGAGCACCAAATATTCTTCCAGCTGATCTTTTTAAAGAATATAATATGTTGTAAATAATTTGGGCTCACTTTAAGGGTTTAAATATCAAAGATAGGCTAGAATAAGATGTCTTTAGCATAATAGGGGGTGTAGTTATCATTTTAGCTTGTTCATAACCCTTTAGGAAGGGGTTTTGACCTAGTTTTTAGAAGGACAAGCCTAGGTGCGGGTTTGACTTAGTCAAACCCTAAGGCTGTCCTTTTTTCCCTTTTTCCATCCTACCCCTCTTGCTTGTTTTTCAAGGCTCCTTTACCTATAAATAAGAGGCCTACCCATTGTATTTTCCAAGTTGAATTTGAATGAAGTAAAGAAACTCTGCACAAATTGTGTGAGCTCTTAGTGATGCTTATGTCCTCTTAGGTTTGAGGTCTTATCTTGAGTGATTGAGAAACTCTGAAGTGGTGGCCAACACACTCATCTTGGAGCACATCACCCTCCAAGTGATGTGACATTTCTCACCCACCATCATAAGTTTTCTCATTCCATTTTCCTTCCATTTCTCCATTCCATTTTATGTGTTTGTCTCTTAGTTTCTCTTCTTTGTTGCTCTTGGGTTTCCCTCATAATC
>Ga0123342_1010622_pt1 | contig 10448 bp, 14 predicted proteins | sample Turbeawhitnodule_FD_89960 | JGI IMG/M metagenome (GOLD analysis project Ga0123342, IMG submission 89960) | Root nodule microbial communities of legume samples collected from Mexico - Turtle bean Mexico white nodule | ecosystem: Host-associated > Plants > Roots > Nodule | place: Mexico: Nepantla... | reverse complement strand
TTTTTATTTAGGGGATAAAAATGGAGAGGCTGTCAGGGCACCAAGATCGGTGCTCTGATACCATATAAGAAAATGATAAAAAATGGTAAGAAGAAAAGATGTTTCTTATTCTCTTATGTGTATTGTTACATCACTTTATCTATAAGAAATATATAGGGAGTTTCTCTCTCCAAATTACAATCTAATAATCATCGTACAATATTGAATACAATAATGGTATATAATTTGATAATTATTATTTGCTTAATAGTTTGCTTAAAGTATTAATGTTTTAGTGGTATATATATATATATATATATTATAAATAATTCAGTGAGTTTATTTTTTATTGATTCTTTTTATACCAAATAAAGAAAGTCATTAAGAAGTAAAGTTCTCTTTTGATGAAATAATTAATTAAAAGCAAAAATAATGTTGATTTAATTTGTTATGAAATTTATAAAATATGAGTAAAAAAAAGAAGGAAATATGTGATTTTATAAATAGAGAAAACCTTATATATATCCCTTTTCAATCTCCACTTTTTATTTAATTAATGTACTCTTTAACTACTCTAAACTACTTATTATTATAATCTTTAACGATTTTCTAAACTACCAACTAATCCTACTATTTTTATTTCAGACTTTCCCACTTATTAACCATATTAAATTTTTCAAAAATCAAATTACGTTATCAAAATATGACAATGTTAAAATAGCTAAATAAGATTCAGAAAACGAAAATTATGGACAGATGACACATAGTCATTGTCTTTCTCCACGTACTTTAAAGATTGTCATTTAAAAAATATAAAAGATTTGAAATATGTTAACGCAATAAATTTTCAGATTTTGTTTGACCTTTAGGGAATAGTTGGTATAAAGAAAGTTTTTATTTTTTCAAATATTAGAAGGTTGAAATATTTTTATGTTTGATATTATAATGAATAATGTTTGGTAACATACACACGTTAAATAATTACGAACATTAAATGTAGTGGGAAATCCCTATGACGTATTCTGAGGAACTATGATTAAAAATTCTGAAATATTCCATCACTTAGAAATCAGGATCTATCTAAATCTTAGAAAAATTTAAGGTGACCTAACAACTACAAAGCAATAGAGAGTAAACAAAGCAAAACAATGATTAATTAGTTCACTAATCTTCACGTTCTATCATTTAATATCAAAAGCCTAATTGTAATCACAAATCAAATTCATTAATCGATGTAGAATTTCAAACTTCAATTGATTAAGTTTAATTAATCCACCCTATCCCACGGATGACAGAAGACACGAATTAATAATATAACACAATAAATACGTGGTGAGAGAGCGGTTATTACTGGCGATGAATAAGTCAAAGAAACACCACGAAAGACGCTCTCGTGGTATCAGGAAGCCACTAACATGACTTACTACACACATCTTAATGAACCAACTACCCAGCCCACGTAGGGAGAGGCCCAAGTCAACCTATAAATAAGACTTCTGAAGGGGGAAAAGGTACGTTTTTAATATCCTAAGAGAATAGACTAATTATTAGCATTGACTTGAGCGCCGGAGTGCAATCGCAGGTACCCCTGCCGACCGACGGAACGCGCGCGAGAAAGAAAGAGCTTTGAAGAATTCAAGGATTACTAGCATGACAGCAGATTGTGTATAGAAGTGGATCAATATTACCCAAGCCTCGTCATCCACACAGGCACAATGGGCGCCCATCGGGGCCCCAAGTAATCTCAGTTTCCCAGACATAAGGATTTCAACGAGCAACAATGGTATCGACAGTAAACAACGCGAATAACGATAACACAGCGAAGGATCAAATGGCGATGTTGCAGGCCCTCCAAGCCCAGATGCAAGAGCTACCGAGGAAAGGAACTGTCGACCAACTACGTCACGAGGAAGATCAACGTAAGCAAGAAGAAGAACGACGTCGACAAATGGAGGAAATGGCTCAATTGAAAGAGCAAAACAAAAGACTACTTTAGCGACTTGAAGAATCCGAACGAGAAGGGCATTCCCATGTGCCGACACCACCAACACACCAATTAGGGACGAAAATGCCAACTCCCCAAACTCAGGGAAACCATCATGTGTCACTCACACACCAAAGTGTAAAGTATGTTGCTCAGGGCAGGATGCCTAATCCAAGGGGTCATCCTTTTACAGATGACATCATTGCTGACCTCTTCCTGATAAGTGGAGGGGCTTAACGATGAATCTTTATGATGGCTCCACCGATCCGAACGAGCACTTGAATAATTTTAGAACACAAATGACCTTGTCCACAGTAGATCAGACAATATGGTGCAAGGTTTTTCCCACTTCATTAAGAGAGTGACCTCTCGGATGGTTCACTGAGCTTCCCCCAAACTCTATAACCAATTTTGACGTTTTGGAAGTAAAGTTCACTACTCAATACGCCACGAGTAGACCCCATCGTACGTCTTCCATGTCTCTCCTCAATGTCAAACAGGAAAGAGGGGAATCATTGAGGGCTTTTATGGACAGGTTCAACAAGGTATGCATGGGAATCAAGAATTTAAATCCTGACATAGCAATGCACCATTTAGTCTCGGCCATTCTGCTAGGCCGGCTCACGGAAAGTCTTATCAAACGACCACCATATAATATGGATGAATTGAGAACAAAAGCGATTAAATTTATGCAAATAGAAGAACATGTTGACTATCACAGGAAAACACAGGTTGAAAACACAGAAAGAAACAAGGGTACTCGTCCTACCTTGACGCGTCAAGGCCGACCGAGATCGGTATCGTTCTAACAAAGGTCCTCGTTTCCATAATTACACTGCTTTAACGGTACCCAGAGGGAAGATTCTAGATGAAGCCTTATAAGTTGAACTCATCCCTACACTTAAGCAAACGCAAACGCCATCCAATGCCGATACGGCTAAACGGTGTCAATACCACCGTAGTTACAGTCATACGACCGAGGACTGCCAGGCATTAAGGGATTAAATAGAGGAGCTTGGTCAAGATGGCCACCTCTGCAAATTCATCAAGACAACCACATCTGCACCACGGTCGCCCCAACTTGACATTGAGTATTCCAAGGATAAAGAACACTCTGGATGAAGGGACGACTGAAACCGTGATAGCTATCGCCGCACGACCCGAAGGAAACGAAGTGAGAGACCAGTCAGATGGACCCGGCCTCGAAGCGAAAGTCCAGAACGCAGAAGCTGAACCAAACAAAAAGTTCACGAAGTCATTAACACCATTGTCGGACTAGTGTCGCTCAGCGTAGCTCCTCAAGAGGTTAATTACATTGCAAGCGGTTTCACAGCTGGAGGATGTTCTAACTCCGTCAGGAAAAAACACCTGATGGCAATTCAATTTGTCCATTCAACTTCCACACATCGACAACCGCACATACCACCAATCACGTTCACCGACAACGACTTCACCGCAATCAACCCCACTCAGGACGACCCTATGGTCTTTATGGTGGAGATACATAAATTTGCAATTGTTAAAGTCCTCGTGGATCAAGGGAGCTCGGTCGACATCCTATCTTGGGAAACCTTTAAGAAGATGCAAATTTCGGAGGCAGAGATACATCCTTACAATGAGTAGACAGTCGGATTTTCGGGGGAGCAGGTAGATACGAGGGGATATATTGACTTATTCACCACTTTCGGTGATGACTATCTTAGCAAGACTATCAACATTCGGTACTTGTTGGTTAATGCAAACAAATCTTACAATATACTGCTCGGTCGTCCCTCCATAAACAGGTTGAAGGCTATCGTTTCCAACCCTCATTTAGCCATGAAATTTCCCTCCGTCAATGGAGACATTGCGACAGTACATGTTGATCAGAAAACTATGAGAGAATGTTACGTAGCTAGACTAAAGGTTGAACCAACCAGACAGTTATACACAACTACGAACGACCGATCCCCGAGCAGAAGGGGTCGGTCACCAGAAAGGCGTTCCAGGGGAAGAGGCTTTAGGAGACACTTGGTTGCTCTCGTCAACCTAGATCCTCGGTTGGACGATCCTCGCATGGAGGTCAGAGAAGACCTTCAACCCATATTCCTCCGCAATAAAGACCGTAAAACGCACATGGGGACATCCCTAAAACAGGACAACCGAGAGGCAATCGGTAAGACATTAATGAAAAATGTTGACCTTTTTGCTTGGACTGCTACAGATATGCCCGGGTTAAAACCCAATGTTATCACTCATCGCTTATCTGTGTACGAGGAGGCTAGGCCGATCGCCTAGAAGAAAAGGAAGTTAGGGGAAGAAAGGCGTAAGGCCGCCCGAGAAGAAACTGATAAATTGGTGCAGGCCGGGTTCATTCAAAAAGCCCGCTATACCACGTGGTTGGCCAACGTGGTAATGGTCAAAATGTCAAACGGTAAATGGAGAATGTGGGTAGATTACACAGATCTTAACAAAGCATGTCCGAAGGATTCGTATCCGTTACCCACTATTGACCGGCTGGTCGACGGAGCAGTCGACCATCAAATCCTAAGTTTTCTTGATGCATACTCAGGGTATAATCAAATCCAGATGAACCCTCGTGATAAAGAGAAAACAACTTTTAGAACAGACTCCGACAACTTTTACTACGAGGTCATGTCGTTCGGCCTCAAGAATGCTAGAGCTACTTATCAACGTTTGATGGACTACATCTTTCATGACATGATCGGACGGAACGTGGAGGTATACGTTGATGATATTGTTGTTAAATCTTACTCGTGCGAGCAACATGTTTCAGATCTGAAGGAGGTTTTTCAAGCCTTGCGCAAGTATCACATGCGTCTAAACCCTGAGAAGTTTGCGTTCAGCGTAGAGAGCGAAAAATTCTTAGGTTTCATGCTCACCCATCGGGGCATAGAAGCAAATTCTGAGAAGTGCAAAGCCATTGCGGAAATGCGAAGTCCCAGTAGTCTTAAGGAGATCCAGCGGCTAATTGGCCGACTAACTTCCCTGTCTCGGTTCGTACCCAACCTCATCGAACGAACGAGACCTATCATCCAATTGCTAAAAAAGACATCCAAGTTTGAGTGGAGCGCCGAGTGCGAACAAAATTTTCTTCAGTTGAAAACATTTCTAGCATCCCCACCGGTCATCCAAAAACCAAACACACGAGAACCCATCATATTTTATCTTGTTGTTTCCAATGAAGTAGTAAGTTCAGTCCTTGTGTAAGAAATAGAAGTGAAAGAACGACCGGTGTATTTTGTTAGCTGAGTGTTGCATGGCGCAGAAATCAGATACCAAATGGTCGAGAAAGTTACATTGGCATTAATCATCACCGCACGATGGATGCTGATGTACTTCCAGAATCATCGGGTCATAATTAAGACTAACTACCCCATTATGAAGATTCTGACTAAACCTGACTTAGCCGGACGAATGATAGGTTGGGAAATTGAGTTATAAGATTTTAACGTTGAGTATCAACCCAGGGGAGCCATTAAGTCTCAGGCCCTTGCCGATTTCGCAGCGGAACTCACTCGCTACCCGACTGAGGAAGGGGAATCCAGATGGACATTGTATGTAGACGGTTCTTCGAACAGTCGTTCGTGCGGAGCAGGAGTAGTGTTAGAAGGACCAGGCGAAATTGTTATTAAGCAAGCCATGAAATTTGAGTTCAAAACCTCAAACAACCTGGTTGAGTACGAAGTTGTAATCGTCGGTCTTTACTTGGCGATCGAGTTAGAGGTAACCAGTTTGATTTGTAAGAGTGATTCCCGTCTAGTCATCGGAGAACTCACAGAGGAATATGAGGTAAGGGAAACTTTACTTCAACAATACTTCCATTTTGTGAAAAATCTTTTAACCAAATTTAAGGAGATATCATTCCAACACGTCCGGAGAGAAAATAACACTTGAGCGGACGCTCTCTCACGATTGGCCATCACCAAACAAAAAGGAATTCATCGGTCGGTCATACATGTGACTTTGACCAAACCCAGTGTCAGTGCCGAGGAATGTATGACAACTGATACTCAGCCTAACTCGATGACCCCCATCAAGCAGTACTTGACAGAAGGAGTATGCGACCCGCACTTAGAAAATATGATGAAACAACAGGCCGCACGATTCATACTCATTGATGAGGACCTCTATAGGAGGGGATACTCTCGTCCACTCTTAAAGTGTCTTGATCCCGAACAAGTCACTTATGTGATGACCAAGCTACACGAGGGGATATGCGGAACTCATTCGGGAGATCAAACTATGGCTGCCAAAGTGTTGCGGGTCGGGTAATATTGGCCGACCGTGCAAGGGGATTATACGGAGTTCGTCCGGAAATGCTTGAAATGCCAAGAGTATGACACCCTATCACACCAAAATTCAGAAAATTTACACTACATTTTATCCCCCTGGTCGTTCGTAAAGTGGGGAATGGATAACATTGGACCCTTTGCACCTAGCAAGGGGCAATGCAAATTTCTGTTAGTCGGTATCGATTACTTCACCAAATGGATCGAGGCCGGGCCCTTGACAGCCATAACCGCCCGAAACGTTCAGAGTTTCGTGTGGAAGAATATCTTTTGTCGATTCGGTCTACCTCAGGTTATTATCACTGATAATGGTCGACAGTTCACCGACCGATGGTTAATGGAATTCTAAAACTCAACATCAAACATATTACAAGCTCGGTCGAGCATCCGCAAACCAACGGCCAAACAGAGACCGCCAACAAGGTCATCCTCAATGAGCTTAAAAAGAGACTTGGTCCAGCCAAGGGAAATTGGACTGAAGAACTTATAGAGGTTATGTGGGCCTACCGATGTACCCCACAATCTACAACTCAAGAGACACCCTACAGTCTAACGTGCGGCATTGAAGCCATGATTCCGGTCGAGATAGGCGAACTTTCATTACGCCGACAAACGTTAGACTTAGACCTAACTAAAGAAAGCCTATTGGTCGACCATGACCTTATCAACGAACTAAGAGACAAGCGCAAGATACGGGAAGAAGCGTGCAAAATACGGGCGGCAAGAAGGTATAACTCAAAGGTAAAGCCATGAAGCTTTCAGAAAGGGGACTTAGTCTGGCGCATGCGCAGTGACGCTCGGAAGGACGAGGGAAAATTTTCAAGCAACTAGGAAGGTCCATTTCACATTACCGGCACAGCGGCCGGAAGAGTATATTATCTAGAATAATTGTCAGGAAAATCTATACCGAGAACGTGGAATGCCACACATGTCAAATTCTATTACAGCTGATAAATAAAATTAGTGCACTCTTTCCTCGCTCGGTCGTTTTATCCCTAAGGAGGGTTTTCAGCCGAGAAGGTTTTAACGAGGCACTTTAAAAAATCGTCTCTACAAAGCATGCATCGTCATTTTTTAATCGAGCGTTCGGTCAGAAATTATAACTTAAGTGTTATATACCAATCTTGGTCAGAAATTAATAATTTTTAGTATTATTAACCGAAGCGTTCGATCAGAAATTATAAATTAAGTGTTATTTACCAATCTTGGTCATAAATTAATAATTTTTAGCATTATTAACCGAAGTGTTCAGTCAAAAATTATAACTTAAGTGTTATTTACCAATCTTGGTCAGAAATTAATAATTTTTAGTACTATTAACCGAAGCGTTCGATCAGAAATTATAATCTAAGCGTTATTCACCAAATCCTTGGTCAGAAACAAATAACTTAAATATTAATTATTATTAATCGAAACGTTCAGTCAGAAATTAATAACTTAAGTGTTATTTCCCAAATCCTTGGTCAAAAATTGATAATTTAAACGTTATTCACCAAGTCGTTCGGTCAAATACTTTAAAATGTTATTTATTGAGTTACTCAATCAGAACTTTGTTATTCATACTACTCGTTCGGTAGGATATATACAACGCAAACATGATTTAACAAAAACAGGCATATATATACATAAGGAAAAAATCATAAAAGTACTCGTTCGGTGCAGTTGAAAATAAACGTAAAGTGCAAAGTAAATTGTTTAAGGCCCACAACCCGGGTCCAAGTAAAATTTCAAAGTATCTCAATGGTTTCATCCGGTTGAGCGGCTTCTATTGCTGGGTCTTCCATGGCTTGATAGGCATCATCGGCCTCATCACCTCCAATCGACACTAATTGGCTATCCACCACATCCTTGGTCAAATTATACCTCGAGTCTTCAGCCGGCACGCCATGAAAGAATGCCACCTAACGAACACCTTGATTGAAGCTTTAATACGCAGCATAAACTCTTGGCATTTGGCAATCTCAGCACTAAGAGCTTCCTTCTGGGCCTCAGACTCGGCTTTTTCTTTAAGCATAGCATCTCGTTCAGCCATCACTTTAGCAAGCGTGGCCTTCAGAGTTTCTTGTTCCTCTTTTGCTAATTCACTCTCCTTCCGCCTTTCTTCTTGGCAGGCTTCGGTAGCCTGTAGAGCGTTCTTCAAGGAGAGAGCCGAGTCCTCAAGCTTAACCTTCAGCTTGGGGATCACGACCGATTGGGCCCTCTTTAACTCATTTCCAATAGCTCTGCTCACCACTGCTGCCCGGCATTGGAGTTCCACCATCTCTTCTACCAGATCCATGGTATGAACGGCTGCCAGAATACCTTCATCTTCCGGATGAAGGTCAAACTGCATGGTGGGGACGACTTTTAGCGATAAACCCAACATGTTAATTGCCCTACCGGACGACGCTTCCACCTCAGGGTGGAGTTGTGCCTTTGGTGGATGCCCCCTCTTCTTATTAGCGACCGGAGCGATGGCAACCTCGGGCGACACTACTTCCAAAGTAGTTTTCGAAGGTGTCACCCCAGCGACACTGCTAATCTTCCATCCATTCGCTTGTCTTTTCAAATATTTCATAAATTTGCTAAGACTCGGGTCCATCTTCAAGATAATTCTTGCACAAAACATGTACAATTAAACCACATCAACTTAGCAGCAGAACGACCAAAAATAAGAAAATTTACATACCATTTAAATCTGCCCATTTCTTGGACGACCCATACAGAGCCACAAGTTCTCGGGTGGGCAGTCTACAAGGTAATTGGTTAATGACCATCAGTATTTCCTTGTCGAAGGGAGATAATGATGACCACAACCAACTACCAAGTTGGGTGGGTTTCTCTGTCCAATGGAAGGGAAATTTGGTCGTCTCATCTGCATTGTAAAAGAGGTCTCGGCCGTCAGGTTCCACGAAAATCTTAAAGTAATATTCTGTGAAATTTTTATACGAGGTGGTAAAGGCAACAAAATGAACATCACCCAGCCGACTAGACAATGACAACCAGCTTACAGGGGTGGTTGGATGGGTATTATAATAATACAAGAATGATTCGGGGGTACGTTTAAACCCAAAAATTTGACATAGGATTCGTAAGGCCTGAAGAATCGCCCACGAGTTGGGTGCAACTGCGTGGGCGCGACCCCCATGGTAAAACTATCAAAGGGAAAGGTAATGTGCAAATTGGAAAAGAAGGTATTATATACAAAAAACAAATCATGTGGCGCATTTTCCCGACCGTGACACACACGATCGGTTACGCCGCAAATGTCCGCAACTAATGCCTCGATCGGACATTCGGGCGCCAAAAAATCCTCATTTGCAGAGAGAAATTTGTCTAGGTCATCGGCAGTCCTAATTCTAGTGGGAATTTGAAGGATGGATGGATCAACCCAATCATAGCTTGGGTCGTCCGACGACTGACTCGCATTGCCAGATGCAGTACGAGTCAAAGATGAATCTACACTATGGGAGGACCCTACTAAAGATGCCATTACTAACCTCAAAGGTAAACAAAATTGGGAAATGAACTCAGGGATGAACTTGGCACTAGCAATGGACTCGGCACTCAGAACAAGCAGCGTAATCTTTGCAAGAGAAGAGAAAGTGTAAACCTTCAAACTCCTCAGCAAAGTGTTATTTATAGCCCACGAGATAGGAGAGAGATTTCCCTACCATTCGTTCAGCACCGTTGGATCTATCATAATCCAATGGCCAATACCACTCGGCATATGAAGCGACACAAATCTCCATCGTCAAAAGCATCTGATGAAACAGTGCAACGTGAAATGGAGGTTGTGCCAAACGTCACTTCTTGTCACGTCTCTGCTATGCATTTAAGGTTGCCACCTGTCATGCATTATCTTGAAATCTCCAGCCATTCTATACGACTCTTCGGGAATACATACCCTTGAGCCTAGGGGCAAGTGTACCGGTCGGACACTAGACGATCGAAGACACGAATTAATAATATAACACAATAAATACATGGCAAGAGAGCGGTTATAACTGGCGTTGAATAAGTCAAAGAAACACCACGAAAGACACTCACGTGGTATCAGGAAGCCACTACACACGACCTAGTGACCACTATGTTGAAGATGGTTGCTGCCCCTTCAAGATTGTGTTTGATGAAGACTTGAATGTAGTGTTTGATGAAGACATTTATGTTCTTTCCATGTATTTGTGCTTTGCTTTAAGTATGTCTTAGTTAGT
>Ga0123342_1010620_pt1 | contig 10450 bp, 7 predicted proteins | sample Turbeawhitnodule_FD_89960 | JGI IMG/M metagenome (GOLD analysis project Ga0123342, IMG submission 89960) | Root nodule microbial communities of legume samples collected from Mexico - Turtle bean Mexico white nodule | ecosystem: Host-associated > Plants > Roots > Nodule | place: Mexico: Nepantla... | reverse complement strand
TTTATCCAGAATGTATTTTTAGTTTTGTGTTCAGAATTTTTTTTCCAGCATGTATTTTTTTATTTCTCAATTATAATTATTATTTTGGATTTTTTAATTTGGAATAAGGGTTTAGGGTTTAGGGAAAAAAAAATTGGAATAAGGGTAGTTTTGGAAATTTAAAAAATTGATATGGTGGTGGAGGTTAAAATTGATATGGTGCAAGAGGGTAGTTTTGGAAATTTAAAAAATTGATATGGTGGAGGTTAAAATTGATATGGTGCAGGAAGAATTTGCCGACTATATATTATGGGTGGTCCAATAGCGGCCCAATAACGGGTGACACGATAGGTCCAACACAAACAATCGCTAGGATAAGCTCGAAATGGCTCTGATACCATATTACAAAGTGGACTTTAAGCTTAACTCAACCCCATAAAATCGGCTCAATGAGGTGAGGTTTGCACCCACTTATAAACTATGAAAGACTCTAATCTCTAGTCGATGTGGGATCTCCAACAGTGTCTCACATCACATGTAATGTGATCCTAAGTTTTTTGTTATTAAATTTCATTCTACTATATCTATTATGAATGTTGATGGCTAGTTAGTGTCATTAGCAGGTATTTGATATGTCTTCATATCTACTTTGTCCATTCAAAAGTTTACTATATTCCTAATCTCATTTTTTAATCTTGTCTTTGTTGGTCAATTATGTGATTCTAGTTACTCAATTTTTTTTCCTCCATTAATTGTTATGTGCAATATCCTCAATGTGGAAGTCTAATTGGGAGTGAACTTTATATGTTGGATGAGTTTAAGCTTCCAATGTCACATCCTCCATTGTTAATTTATCGTCGTTTCCTTTGAACTTTGCATAATCTAATTTTTATTTATGGCATTCTCTCACGTTGGACATATTTGTTCCTCTGTCTTAAACTACTTAGTATCTTCTAGAATCTTAAGCATTGTAACACAAGTGATATTCCTTGTTGTTGTGATTGTGCCAAATTTACCATTTTAACAAAATTGTTTCTACCTCTCATGCACTTTTTAACTTGGTTCATTATGATATATGAGGTTCATCACTAGTTCCTACTAAGGATAAATTTTGCTATTATATCTCATTTATTGATGATCTTACTCATTATTGTTAAGTTTATCTTATAAAATATCATTATGAGTTTTTTATGTATATTTTATGTTTCGTATCATGCTTATAACTCATCATAATGTTATTAAATATTTTCTATGTGATTTGGGTGGTAATTACAATTGTAATAAGTTATATGAGTTACTTACCACTTATGGTACCATTCATCAAACTTCTTGTAATGATACTCCTTAACATAATGGAGTTGCTAAAAGAAACATCGTCACTTTCTCGAAACTATTTGTTCTCTTATGTTGTTTATTTCAATTTCTTGTGAATTATGGAGTGAAGTTATTCTTATTGATGTCTATGTTATTAAATGAATCCCATCTTCTTTTAGCTCAAGTGTGTCTCACATTTTCTAAGTTGTATGGTAAGTGTTTATGATTACTCGTCATAGAATATTTTTGGTTATGCTTGTTTTTCTTCACAAGTAGAACATAATAAGTTGTTTTCTTGTTCCATAATATGTGTTTTTCTTAACTATGGGGATGATTAAAAGGGTTATCATTGTTATTATCATATCAACCATAGTTCTATGTTGCTTATCCTTGATCTACTTTAACAACAAACTATACAAAGGAAATTCCTGCTTTATACAAGACATATACTATGGACTTGGTATATGTTCTTTTAGGAAAACAAGTCATTGTTTATCAGTGGGTTTATAAGATTAAAAGAAATTTGGATGAGTCTATTAAGCATTACAAAAAGTGTTTAGTCACTAAAGGATTCTTTCAGGAATATGGCCTAGATTATGTAGAAACTTTTGTCCCAGTTGTTACGATGACTATCGTTTATACCCTTATTGTTGTTGACTTTGTTCTTATCTCTTGGAAGAGTATGAAATAAGATTTTCTCATTCCTCTAGTGAAGCTGGATATCATGCAATGGATTTAACCACTTTAGAAATTATTTGGTTGTGTTGATTTATTTCTAGTATTAGTGTTTCTTTTTCTGGACCAACTCCTACTTGTTATGACAATAAGAGTGTTATTCATTAAATTACTTATAATTTAATTTTTTTAAAATGTATAAAACACATTGAAATTGATTGTCATTTTATTTGTTATCATCTTCAACATGAAGTTTTTACTTTGTATTTTATATCTTCAACTATACAAATTAGTGATCGCTTACAAAATTTACTCCATTAAATATTTTATTTTTTTATTGAAACTTTTAATATGTGTTAATGTAGAGTGTATGGAGGATGTTCAATAATTATATATATATATATATATATATATTAAATGTAGTTTAGTCTTCTTTACTCTTGTCATATTATATATTTATACTCTTAATTTTTTTTTCAGGAAAGAAATTTTTTTTTTTTTTGAAAATTGTGTAGATTAGATTTCATGCTTTTGCTTCTTTTTATCTGATTCCATTTTTTTACATGTATGATTCATTTTCATTCCTCATTTCTAGCATTTCTCTTTATAATTTATTAGGGGAAAGAAAGTTTAAAATGTTTTTTTACAAAATTGTGTTGATCTTCAAAATTCTCTTACAAACACTTCAATGATAGAGATTTGTGTGTGTGGTAGATCTTATAAGAAAAAACACAAACAGATGTTGTTTTTAAAATCTTAGTTCAAGAACTAAAGATGATCCAACTCCAATCTACAAGATAAAAAAAATAAAAAATAAAATATATGCATATTGGACCTACTATATATGGAGATATACACAGCATGGCATGCATTATAAAATGGAATGATGTTGATCCATTAACCTATCTAGAACCCTTGAGGCGACAGGTACCACCTAGCTCTGACCACTATGGACACAACTAACTGTTCAAGGAATCAACCACATTCCAAAGATTCAATTTATTATTTGTAGAAAACGACAAAAGAGATCAAATATATTGAGTGTGTTGGAGTAAAAGCTATATTTATAAATATAAATAAGTGGTTATTATCATTAATGATAATAGCTGGGGAAAATGTTGATCCACCATACATCTTTATATCAATTATTATAATATTATTTCTTCATCTGGATTATTTTTGGCCAAGTCTTTCTTCAATCAGTTGTTTTCATCTAATGTGTTCACTATGATTAGTTCATTTGTTTTAAATTGGTCAATTGGGCATAAAATTGTTATTATTAAACAAACAAAAAATCAACTTTTTCTGAGATTGGTAAGATCACCGCAAATTGATACTTTTTTTATTAACATTAATTAATTTGAAACTAATTAACCAATCTTTCATATAAAATTGCCACTAACTTTGAAGAGTTTGGAGGTAATGAATTGTGATAATTTGGATAAGTAAGAATAAAGGAGAGAATGGATGTATTTTGTTTGCTTCTAACTTAGTTACTTCAGTTCAATTGTTATTTATTTAATTTCTTTTGTATTTGAATAACTTTTTATTATTTTTAATTTCTTATTTATTATTATTTATTTCAATTTTATAGAGATTATTATTTTTAACATTTGTTGAACTGTTTTTTAATTTTTTATGTAGTTTAAATTAAAAAAGTTAACATTGTACATTAAAGTAATTAATATTTTTATTACATGATGTTATATGAAAATGTCTATAATGAAAATTGTAAAAAAATCATTATAACATTAGTTTAAATTAAGAAATTAAGAAATTTAAATTTCTAAAACAAAACTAAATTTGATTAATACTCCTTATCGGTACATGTTATTAATTATTAACTTTTTGGAAGTAAATTTGATGTGATTTGATTACTAAAATTCTTTAGTTGAAAGTACTTAATGCATTTTTTAAACTAACTACGTTTAGAATGCTATTATTACTGTAAAACAGTAATTATATAACAGATTTTCTTTTTGGTAGTTAGAATTATGGTTTGTGGAAGTGGTCCAATAGGTGTTTACAAGGTAGATCAGTGTAGTGTTTCGGAAGCACTAGCATTGTACTATATGTATCTTTTGTTTTGAGTTACTAATTATTTTTTTTACAAGAGTTTGGACATTTTTAAATATTATAAATATATTTATTCATTTAGTGATAAAAAAACTGTAAAACAATAATTGACATGTGTGTGCTCTATATCATAATCTGAATTGATAATGACGCATGCACTCTAGAACAATATTTTACGCCAATAGCATCAGTAAGGATTCAAAAAAGGAAATCGTGAAAAGGGTAAAAGGAAATCTTTCACGTACAATTTGTTGATACACATCTCACACGCACAGGTTACAAAAGTCTCGATTCTCTTTTTAAATTATCTGAATCACTGCTAACTCTTTATCTCGTGTTTATTTTTTTGTTTTTGGATCAGTTACTATAAGAAAAATAATAAATAATGATTGAAAAATGTTTGTTGTTTTAATTAGTGATTAATCAAAGTTAGTCAGTAATGTTTTCGTCATTAATATATTGTGATTGAGTTAGTAATTGAAATTTATGATTGAAATTTTTGATTAAATATGTGAGAAAATCGGCGTAGGTTATTTACTTGCAAAAGTTACTATGATATTTAAGTTAGTTCTCTATTTAAAAAGTGATTAAGGATAAAAATTTATATTTAATACAAAATTTGTTTTTATAGGTGTGATTATTTATAGTGTCGTGATGAATCTTGGTACTTAAATGAAGATTAGGATAAATTTTTTAGTTAACTTAAGTTAATTTCTATATAATAATTAAGTTAATTCTTTTATGTAAGAGATGTATTTCACGACATGTACAATAAATGATTATCCGTTAGTTTTTAATTTATAGTTTTTGGTAAGTCTTTAAGAGTTTTATTTTCTTAAAAAAAAATTGATCATTTTTGTTTTTATTATGTATAAAGGTGAGATTATTCTGAAATAATTCATATTTTTTTTATAGAAAAAACATATATAAAAAACATATAAGATGCATTCTACATCCATATCTCATCCTTCCCTTACAACTTTTGGCAAAAAGCTTTTATTCAATTATTTTAGTAATTCTTAGGTTTGAGTTTGAGTTGCATGTTGGTAGTTTATTGTGACTTTGTCACACTCTACTAAACTATAACCCATCATCACACACCTGTGGCTGGAAAAAATGGAAAGGGATTTGATCGAGATCAGCATAAATGTACGCACCACCAACACAAAATGCAATTTCAGTTGAACAGTGGACCTAAAATATTATTATTATAGTATATACAATAGGAGCTAATAAAACTTGTATTTCCCATCATTTTTTTTTCTCTTTCATTAGATCAGTCCATTTTAAAATAATATTCTTAATAATAGCAAGCAGTTTTGATGCTTTTAATTTATAATAAATTTTTTATATTATTAAACAAATAATTTTAAAATAATGTAAATATCTTCATTTTAGAAAATGATTATTATATTTATGTGGATGTAAATAATTTAATTTCCAACTAAATATATAGATACAAAACACACTTTATCAATTCTTTAAGATGAAAACAACTTTTACCTAATAAGCAAAAACAACTTTTATAGTAAATACTTTTCCATATATGATTGATAAAAAGTAAGTAATGTATATTAAATATTGAGGAAAAATTAAAGGGAAAGAAAGAAATAATTTCAAGTAAAAAGAGATAAGAGATAGAAAGTTGATGAGATAAATTGCAAGACATTATTATTTTATAAATATATTTCTTGCTTTTACAAAGTAACTATCATATCTTGTTACTCTTTAAAAATAGATGACTTTTAACATTAAAAAAATAAAACATTTATAACTTCCCAAATTTGCCAAGTTGCTATAATTGCCACCTATGTGTGACAAGTTCTTAATTAAACAAAATGTGCCTTTATAACCACTTCTCAATTCCCTCTGTCCCTTTCATCGATCTTTTTTTTCTCTCTTGAAACTAAGACTTCCTCCAGGAGGTCAATTTCACTTAAATTTGGTTCGAGATTAACTTTTGAATTAACTTGCCTTGAATATTAGTCTTGTATATCTCATGGATCTTTATAAATTACATCTCACACTATAAGAAAATAAATAATTTATCAATGTCGTTCAAAAATTTATATAAAATGAGAGAAGTCAATGCTAACCGGAAAAAAGTGTTGGAGTTATGTCCTGAAGGGTGAGGCTCTACAGGCATGGTTGCTAGCTCAATAACGTTATATGTCAAAGGTCAACAATTATAATTAATTAAATGCTAAGATGAAGGTTTATCTAAGCCACCATCAATTTAGAATGAAAAGATGGAACTTTATTGAAGAAGAACATTTAACCAAGTCTTCCAAGCTTCATAAATAATTTTACATAGAGTAGAATATTATTTGAAACTGATATTTGGGTCATGAATAATTTAGATTAAATAATTAACATAATCCTATCAGAGACGTCAAGATAGTGTTAGGTGACACATCTTCCATGTTTCACTTGTCGCTCTATTAATAGAGAAGATTTGAAGCTTGCGCTGCAAGTTACCTTTGTCACATGTCAACTTGTGAGTGGAAATGATTTTGAGGAGCTATCTCTACAAGTTAGGGTTAGGGTCCTCTCCTATAAATAAGAGTATCTTGTATATAAAATTCAGACTTTGATTGAGTAAAATATTTCTATGCCAAATTGGTTTCAAGATTTTATCTCATAATCTCTATTATCTCTTGTTATCATTCTCTTAGTTGAGAAAACAGAGAGAACTTGTTAGAAGGTTGACCTAACCTTTTTCATAGCATCTTGCATATGATCTTATTTCTTCCGCTCATTCAAATTTATCTTACTTCATTTCAACCGAATAATCAATCTAGGAGCTAAGAGAACTCCACGATATACTAAAGAAAAATTTATATAATACTATAATTATAGGTAGTATTAGTTTAACCAAATATAGATATCTTTAAATTAAAAAAAAAACTTATTCATTATAACATCGAACTTAAAATAGACAATTTAAATATGATAGAAATGTAGAATCTAGTAAATGCGTTTTTATATTAATTTAGTGAACCATTCGTTTAACTTATGTTAATATGTTTTAATTATTTTTTTAATAATTATTTTTTTAAGTAGCATGTCCTTAAGTATTCATTACTTTTTTTTAAAATTATTATTACTTTAAAAAATCACATTTATCTTGCTTCTATTTTAACAAGAAACTTATCCAGCTCAAAGTAATTCCATACGTAAACTATAAAGCCACACAGAGCTTGAAAGAAGGAGCAAGAACATTAAAATCTAAAATGCCATACATAAAAGAACAAAAAAATGACAAGTGATCAATATTTGTAATTGTACAGCCACATGTGGTTTCAATGACAACCCCAAACTAATGAATTGAGATACAAGACAATTAAATACATTGAAACAAATGCAATAAAATTTTTTATTTATGGTAATTATGTACAAGATTATCAAATTCTAGGTTAACACGTAAATCCTTACGAGTTTAAAAGTTCAATAAAGGATCAAGAGTCGACTTGAGTAGATTTGCTTTTGAGTAAATTCGCAGTAAACTCGATCAAACTCGGTGAACTTAATTCGAGGCCAAGTCACCGAGTTAAAAAAAAAGTCCAAAATAGTCCAAAGAGGCGTGTCTTACACTCCCTCGCCTCGCCACGCAACATCGCGCCACCTCGCCAAGCCGAGTCACCTCTCCTCGTCGCGCCACAACAGGTTTGTTGTTGTAGGTTTTGTGGTGTTTTTTTTAGAGTTGGAAAATTAGGATAGATTGAGTTTATGATTAAGAATTTCTAAAATGGGTTGGAGCTTTTTAAATTGGGTTGTTTGGACTTTTCTAGTTGATTGGATTTAGGGTTATTTTTAGATTGAGTTTGTAGATTTTTGGACAAATTTGAATTTTTTTTCATATTAATGATTTTTAAATTTGATAACATTTGTGTTGTTTTAGTTATTTAATTATCTTTTAAGTTTGAAAATTAATAATTTGTTAATATATGAACTTATTTATTTTAATATTATGGAATTGGTATCAAGAATTTTTTTTTTATTAAACTATTGTATGAAGTAAACTCTTATGAATTTAAGATTTGGATTTAACGAACTCTTATGAATCTGAATAGACTCTCAAATTTAATAATTTTAATCATATTCAATATGATATAAGCCAAAAGATAAAAAAATAACGATAACATTAGAATACCAACTCCATCCAAAACAACAAGATCGCAACAACATGATCATGACCTGGGCACCTTTACTCCACAACATAAAATAGAAGCCAATCCAATTGCACCCATTGGAATATTATATATGTACAATCCTTGAGGAAAGAAGAGAACTACATTATATATAAGACTCCTGCTGGAAAATAAAAACAACCTGCAGTGAAAACTTTCTATGTACCTTGCACAAAATTTAAATTAAGGGCAATAATTAGCAAATGTTATGGCACAAACAAAGTATGGGAATTAACATGGGAACAAATGCAGTGAAAAAGGTTATTAAATGTCCTCCATATCAACCAAAATTGCATATAAACAATGTAAAGACATTAACATTTTATCTACCAAGACCTGAAACATGGCAGCCATAACTGATGCAATGAATGGAAATCACAACTACCATGATCAAGCTAAATTGTCAATACAAGTTAAACCTACAAAAGCTAACCCACTGAGAATAATCTCTCAAGGTCTTGAGTCCTAACATTTCATTCCAATACAAACGTAACACACCACCCCATATAGATGATACAAATTGAGTTTTTCCTAATTTAATTTAAACCTTAACATGTGTTTATTAATTGTTAGAGAAGATTAAATGACAGATTCATTAAACCACAACACCAACAGGATTGAATCATATAGTACATCAGAAACAGCAAAAAAAATAATATGATAAGTTAAATGAACAACTAAAAAAAATAAAATTATAATACTGGTAAAACAGTATGTAGAGGGTAAATGAACTTCAGCTACTTTTAATCAAAGTTTGATACCATTTTAAAATCAAAAGCTTAGAATAATAAAGTTATCACGATTCTCACACAACATAATACTCTATAGAATATGTGAACAGTTTTTTAATTTTTTTTTAATCTATCTCTTGATAATTCTGTTTTTTTAACATTTTTTATTAATGATCAACAATGAAACAATTTTTTTACAAAGACAGAATCCTATTTCTATTATTTTTCAATCTCCATTAAATTAGTTTTTCATTAAATAATATATATATATATATATATATATATAAATTTTCACAAAAGGATATGATCGAGATCAGCATAAAGCCACGCACCACCAACACAAAATGCAATTTCAGTTGAACAGTGGTCCTATTACAATGCTGTTTGGACTTTCACTAGAGAGCATCATCTGCAATTCTGCAAATCATGCTCTTTCATTTACCCTAACACGTGCAACATAATTTATTATAGTCCTAATTTTTTCATACTTATTTTTCTACGTTACATAGAAATCTTTTTGTAGTTCACTTTGTTTCTTAAAATATTTTATATCCTTTTCTTTTTATTCATTCTATTTACACTCTTTTTTTTTTCTCTTCTGTCAAGGGTAGGCTTACATTAATTAGTTTTGGTGATGGGTTTCTAAAATATGAAATTTGGTGCAGACTGAGAAATGGAAACTGAGTTAATAACCACAACTATAAAAAAAAAATCTTACAGTGCTCTCATAACTGTGTATTTATTCACAGCATTTAAAATTCAAAGCGTTTCATCTTTTAATTAATTTATGCGCAATTGTTGAATATTAAATCAATGTTTCTTACATCTCAATGTAGTTACTATTTTGATATACGTTAGTTTTTTCCAAAGCCACACAATAATAGATTAAAATCACAACAATAAAACAAGCTTCGCAGCGGCTGAGTATAGGCATAAAATAATTGTTACAAATAGCAATTCTCACAATTAAAATAATTTTCAGCTTCACGTGCACATAAAATGTTTCCCGGCAAAATTTAAATAGTTATTTCGTCAAAACGTCATAAACAACTAATGACTGATAAAAAGGTAAAATGCATTCAATGAATACTACAAATTTCATTTTCAGGTTAATAAATTGTTTTGACTTTTATTACCGCTATAAATAGCCAGAAAGTGATTTATAGTTTTAGTAACTTATTTGCTAAAATTTAGTACTTTAAAAAGTGAAATAAAAACATCACTACAGTTTTTAAAATCTAATGTAAAAAACTAGTCAACAATTAATAAATTACACAAACTAAGAATTTTAACAATAATAATAGCACATCATTGTAAAATTAAAGATGGATGTTCAAAATTTGAATAAACTCCTATCATTCTTTCACAATAAAATTATCTTTATATACCTTTTTTCTAAAAAAATATTTTCAATACTTTTAGAGACTTCTTGTTTTTTTTTTTATAGATATCTTATCTTAGTTTTTTTTTTTTTTTTTTTTTTTT
>Ga0123342_1010618_pt1 | contig 10451 bp, 9 predicted proteins | sample Turbeawhitnodule_FD_89960 | JGI IMG/M metagenome (GOLD analysis project Ga0123342, IMG submission 89960) | Root nodule microbial communities of legume samples collected from Mexico - Turtle bean Mexico white nodule | ecosystem: Host-associated > Plants > Roots > Nodule | place: Mexico: Nepantla... | reverse complement strand
TTAGTATCGCCTTATATCTCTTATATTTATCTTATTTGGATTTATTTTTATATCTTTTATCTTTATCTTAATTTGTTTTGCCTTTATTTTATATCTTTTATGTTTTTAGTTATTATTTTTTTTTATTGTTGCTGTTTTTGTTTTCTAGACTTATTTTTTTTTTCATTTTTTGCTTCTCATTTTTAAGCATTAAGTGTAACATTTGCATTAGTTTTATTTTTAGAATTTTGCATTTAGGATAGACATTTCAATATTACTTGTGTATCCACTATTAATTGATACTAATTGACTTTAGTTTTTTTGTAATTATGTCATGTATTTTTTACTTGAAATTAACATGATTACATCATCAATAATAATAAAAATAAATAGTAATTTATGTTTATAGATTCAATTTTTATGTTGTTGTAGGGTTTAATTTTTTATTTTCTTCATTCTTAAAAAAAATAATTTTAAATTTTTTATTTTATTTTATAAAAACTAATTTCTTTATTCATTAATTATATTTCTAACTATTTTAAACATTAAAAATATTTATTTTTTAATGCATTCAAAATTAAATTTATCAAAAATTAAATAAATTATTATTTATTTATTTATTTTTGAAATGGTGTTAGATAGGGAAATAAAAAAGAAAAGAATGTTAGATAAAGAAATAAAAACAAAAGAATGCTAGATAGGAAAATAAAAACAAAAGGGTGCTAGTTAGGGAAATAAAAGTCTAAATGGTGATAAATAGGAAATTTACCCGAACAATATCTTATATGTTAATAATTAAAATTAACATTTTAAATTATTTATCATAAATTTAATTTAGGAGGAAGTAAAATATTATGTTTTTTCTTAAAAGAAACTGTGACAGAGGAGAAACTCTGAAATGAAATAGGTTTTGGGAAAGCTGAAGCTTCAACCTAATTGTAGTGTTTGATTTGAAGTGAAGATCATTAGTGATGAGTCTGATGAATCCAAGAACAGAGAAACTGGTGAGAAGGCTAACGATTGTGACCACTGTTACTGCTTCCTATTTTCTCCTAACTGCTGACTATGGCCCTCAACCCAATGCTCTCGACCCTGTAAGTCTCTTCCTTTTCTCTCAAGCTAATTTTTTTCATGATTTCGTCCATACCCAACACGGTTTTTCCATTTTATTTTTAAATTCCTAGGTGGGTTTTCTCTTTCTCGATGAACCGTTTTCAATTTGTTTTTCTTTGTTTTTAGTATCTGTTGCAGTTTTGAATTACCGTCCTTCATTGGTTTGGAGTTGGCTTTCCCTATTGGTTTTTGTTCTGTTTGCAAAGTTTGATGAAGGGTTTGTTTGAATAAACATATGCACTTCTGGAGGAAAAGTAAAAGGACAAAAAATAAAGGGCTTCTTTATAGGTTCAAATTAAATTAGTTTATGCATATATTAGATCTAGTTTTAGCTTATAAAAAAAACTCATTCATTTTTCTTTCGTATAATTATAATTCATTCATACTCGAAATGTGTGGTTTTGATACTTGTTTGATGATTGTTAAATGGAACCAAACTTGGATTCTAATTGTGGATGGTTTATTTAGCGATATGAAAGGGTTTGTGAGGGAGTGAGTGTCAATTAATCTCTATGTTGTTTCTTGGTTACTGTTGTTACTGACTCGGATATATGCCTTTGCTGAGGGTGATTTCCCCCTTCAAAACTTGTCACACCATCAATAGTTTCATTGCTTCAACTACATAAGTGTATGTAAAGATTGGATTTCAATTAAATGATTCAAATAGAAAGAGGATGGAGGCAGTAGAAAGAGTAAGGGATCTAAAGGTAAATAATGTCTCTAAAAATTTGGTCTTAGAAGGATATGACTTTTGTTTTGAATTCCAATCTAAGGTATACTAGAACCTTGTGTGGGAAGGGGATGATAGGCTAAACTGCAGGCAAAGTAGCTTGGGTTGGATTTAACAGTGAGAAGTGGGAACAAACAGCCCTTGGAAAGACGTTGTGGCCACTTTAGTAATACTTCTTAGACAATTTTGAATCCATTGGTAGCATTTGGAAGACATGTTAAAACTAGATGGAACATAAGGTGAGTTTTCTTCTATGATGCATTTCAAAATAGAACTGATTGAGGAGTTAAAAGTTGTACATTTTGGTTTCACTAAAAAGGGTGGAACTAAGGAATACAGAGCATCATTGTTATATTATGTTCAATTCCATTTGATATGTGCATCGAGAGCTATTTAACATGACAAGAACAGTGAAAAGAAACACAAACCTAATACAGCCTTGTGTCCTCTAGATATTGTGTCAGGAAATAAGAATATGGCATAGTACTTGGTCTGCTATTGCATTGGCTTTACTGTAACAACACCAATGATATTATATTTGAAAGCTTTTGAAAAGCTTATAAACCATTTTGTTTTGATAAAATGTTTTTCTATTTTTCTCTCTTAATTATAAAAGCACCACATTTCAAATATTTTTCATTTCGTTTGAGAAAAGTTGTTTTCACTGTTTTGTATACAAACTTTTGAAAATAGGAAATAGAGTTAACATAATGTGACATTTTTATAATAAAAAGTGAAAAACTGAGAATGGAAAGAAAAACATTTTCTCAAACCAAATAATCCGTAAAATTCTTTAGAAAAAACAGAGACTTAGTAAGCTGATATGAATGTGTTTGAATATCAACAATTGATTTTCTAATATATTTATTTACCTTTATAATCCTGTTCACAATGGTTTCATGCCTTGGTACCAACTCTATTTTTTCATGTTAAATGATTTCTAAGGTTTTTCTCATTTGTGATGAGTAAATTTAAATTAATCTGCCTCTTCTAAATTTGCAATTAGATGTAGCCAAATGACAGGTTTCCTGGACTTGCATTCCTCTATGGCCGAACCTTGAGCTGTAAGATATGTCCCAAGTAGGAGTTTCCTTGGTGGATTAGAACCTATAGCCTTTCCAGTAAATATAGGTGCTTTTCCCAATTAGAGAGGTTCTACATACATAGTAGAATCTCTTCACCAGTAGTAATCAGGGTGTTGATACAGTCTAAAGTAACATTGAATAATCTACAACCTTGATGGACAGCTTAGAGGTTACAAAATTCGTAGCTCCTGCTTCACTTTCAGGACTGCCTGAATGATTGGCCTGATGGACCCAAGCAGAGACCCATTTAACTTTGTTTCTGGCGCTGCTGTTATCTAAAGCTTCCCTTGACTGCCACAAACAATTAGTTGCATTATGCGACAGTCCTTCTGTGGGGCTTTTACTCCAATTTAATTTCTGCTGACGCTCTGATGGATGTTCTATTCTCATTGTAAAGCAGACAGTGCAGATTGGTTCATCGGGATATTGACCCCTTCTAAGTTGTCACAACAGTTTTGGTTGTTCTATCAAAATTTTAACTTTTGATTGCGATTATTTCGTAAAGACGAAAGGGAGGGGGGAAGGGGAAGGGATGGCTTCTGAAGAGAAGAAAGCAAAATCTGATGCCGTTGAGTGACTTTCTGCTAATTTCTCAGTCAATGATTTGAGAATTCATTTATACTTGACATTGGTTTCTGTTTTCCTTCTATATTTTGGTTCAGATGATTTAACTTCAATTTATTTTTTTAATGGAAGATGTTGCAATTAAACACTACGGGAAGATCCCTTTTTTTCTTGTTTCTGATGGTATATTTTCTTAATGGCAGATTAAGAAGCAATTACTTTCTGCACAGAGCACGGTGAAAGAGTATATTTTGGGATCAAAGATAGAATCTCAAGAAAACCAGGTGGGCAAATTGGACAGCAACAAGGATCAACCATAAATTTATGGTAGTCTTGTATAGGAACATCATGCTGACATTGAACTGTAGTGTAATAGAATGATGCTTTGAATAGAGGCTGAGGATGAATAATCGATGGATTCACTTGTCAGCACTATCAATGCCATGAACAAGACCATTGCACCATAATCATGTTTCGGCTACTGCTCTCTTCCCCCACAACCCTTTATCTTATTATAGATCTGCATCTGTATTTTTTGTGTTTTTCTTTTATCTGAATTTGAGTTACCAAATTGTAATTGAGAAGGGTGTTTTGCTCATCAAATAAGAAGCTGCATTAGTCAAATCCGTGCATTTAAAAGCTGTGTTAATATCTATTGACTGGGTCTAATGATGCATAGGTTACACAATAGATAAAATTACACAGTTTGCATACCCTGCTCCAAGAAGGGTGCAACTGCAGGGTATGCAAACTTTGAGCAGGGAATAACTAAAGCTAAAATAGGTTATGCGACTGTTGCATAGGTTACATGAACATAAAATAGAACACTGTGTCTGGTAATTAAAAGCGTAATCATCTTCCTATTCCAAATTGATAACATTCTAAAATTCATAAGATTTTTTCTCACAGATAACTCACCAATAAAAGATCAACAGCAAAAGCCAGAACAAACTGTACCGAAATTGATTATAATTTGATTAAAACGTAACTTGCTTACAAAATGGAAAACTAATAGTCTCCCCACAGGTAGATATTCAATTTCTATTGTTATAAACCTTTGAATTACGATGGCATTTCCCTGAAGCTTTTTGACTCCGGAGGATCCTACCCAACGAATATACATATTAAAGTAAAAAATTTCACCCTTTTAAGTGTCAAGTTTGAAAAGTATCTCGTGTTGGTAAAACGAAGAGGACTGATTTGGACAAGTTCTATCATGACTCTGCGATGTTTAATTGATCAAACGTATGCATGCTAAAGAAAATATATTTTTTCTACACAGCTTAGGAATTACGATGTACATACATTGATAAAGAAGAGATAGCTAAGGAATAAAAGAAAGTGATAAGGGATAGAGAAACAGATAAGTATATAAAGTGGATGCAGAAATTCGGATATGAAAAATTCAAGATTGATAGTAGTATCATGCTTCACAAGATTTTCGGGTGATGATGCAAGACAGTAGGAAATGAACACTATTTTGGTGTCCTAAACCCAATGGTTTTCACCAGACAAAAGTCAAATTCAAATAAGGCTTAGGGTTTATATTAATCAAGTGATAAAAGAACCTAGACTTCCCTTATCGCACACACAAGAAAGAAAGTCGGCAGGAATTTTATCAGCACGAAATTGTCTCTGTACAACATGTTTTAGAGTTGTGCCATCTTTAAATGCTGCTTGGGCTTCCATCAGTTTTGTGAGAGTAGTTGTGACAGTGCTTTTCTTTCGATCACTCAAATAATCACATTCCTATGGATGGATATGGTGAGTGAAAAGAAAAATTGGAACATCCACTAATACAAGAGAACATAAACTTAGAGCTACTGTGAAAGAGGGACTAATACACTGAATTTACCCATCCCAATCGTTTATTAATACAGCTCAAGCATAAATTCACAATAGAACAACTCGACCGTTTTGAATTCAACTTAAATCATAAACTCATAACATATGAAACAGTGAGTCAACTTTATCATTGCACTAAGATCCAAAAATAAAATTAATCCTTGAAGAAATAATCATTTTTTAGAACCACAACAAAAAACTTTACTCCATTCGCCCAAAAGGTAAGTGTAGATCCAGATCTCTATACCTTATTATAACAATTTATCAAAGTTAATTTGAATTACATACCCTTGAAAAACAATGCACAAGAAAGCTCAAACCAAATAATCTACTTTCTTCTGTTAAGATCTGCCACATCCACATTAAATCAAACTGCTTACATTTCACATGAAACACACAGGCCAACTTCAAGGTAACATCAGACTGGCACAATCTCATTTAAATTTCAAGTCAAAGTATTTGCATACATGCAAAAACAGGAAAGCTAAACAAAATGTTAGCCCAGAAATAAATGAAAACAAAAATCATTGGTTACAACACCCTTGAGTTTCCGCCAGCAAAATACATTAACTGCTCTTTTAAGTTTAGCCTACAGCAAACAATGCCTTGGCAAAAACCATGACACTGAAATATTGATCAATGGAGGTTGTGGGCACCTATGGCTCCCTTTACTCAGATTTAAAATATCCCTCAATTACAACACTCTGATCAGAGGCCTTGGACTTCAAATTTAGCACTTTCACTCCTTGCTCTAAGCTCTTCAATGCCTGTAGAGGATCTGGCTCAGGACGTTTGTTCCAAACAGGCAAAATTTCTGTGATAAATTTATTAATATAGTTCTTCTTGATACCCTCCTTAACAAGCTCTTCAAACTCACTGAAACTCCCCCTAATATCTAACAGAGCACTGCACAATCCTTGACGGTTACAATAATCCATTATCACATCCAGATTTATTTGATCCAGAGCTACAGTTTCAATTCCTTGTAGAGACACTTCTGGAGCTGCTCCTGCTTTATTTTCTGTAAAGATTATCATTTTGCCCGTAATGTCATTGATGGATGGTGGAATTTGATTTAAAGAATTAGGATCCTTATGTGTTATAATCAGAATTGGTTGGTTGGCTCCAGGTTCTTGAGATGAAGGTACTTTAAAATTTTCAGTGAAAAAGGAAGAAGAGATTATCACTGCATCATATTCCTGTAATAGCCTTGAATAGTAACCACCACAGTCTGTAACACCATTCCCAAGTAAGTCCAAAAAGTTTCCATTGACAGAAAGAGAATATCTGCAATGCAAGTACAGGCTAGGCTGTGAAAGTGAAATGCATGTTTATGAAGAATTGACACATACGGGTCAACCAAACTCCAAAATGAATCCAAAGAACAGCCATACACGAATTGTTAAGGACAAAGGGAGAGTTGATTTACCTCAAAGTAAGTAAAGGCTTTCCCGTCAGCATGCGATGAATGTAAGGCTCATTGAGGCTCTTGCACAACTCTTCCTCTACACCCACAACAACTTCAATTCCTGCATCTCTCAATCTTTCCACCCCTTTGAAGGCGACGATGGGATTTGGATCCACCATGCCAACAACAACCTTTTTCACTTTGGCTTTAATTAGAGCTTCAGTACAAGGTGGAGTCCTACCAAAATGATTACAAGGTTCCAAGCTCACATAAGCAGTTGCACTTTGTGCCAAATCACCAGCATCTCTCAGAGCAAACACCTGACAATCTCATCTCGCGACTCAACATACTCACCAACACACAAATTCTTTATCCAAAGGCTAAGAAACAGTAACGTCTCACAATCAAAACATGTTCACCAGAATATCTCCTAATTTATTTTCTTATAAAAACCACCGTTTGTATTCAACTTAGGTTCAAGGTTTCATAAAATTGTTCACGACAGCAATTTCTCCACAACATTAAGGTTTTTGAAGTCTCCGCAACCATTGTGGCAACATCAACCGCAATGTCCATAGTTTCCATAGTATAATTATATAGATCATTTCTGTTAGACAGTTATAACTGTCATCTTTACCTTGTATTCTCTATAAATAATTCATTTCAAAAAACAGTAAAGCTAGCTATCAGTATTATACAGAAACTTCCTTGAATCTTTGCTCTTTAATCTCACATTCACTAAGCAAACTCGAATTCCTTTCTTCCCTAGAATTCCTATATCTTGTTCCTGATTTTCTTCGAATGACAACTGTGATTCCTAGAATTCCTATCTTTCTAAATAACAACCATATCATATACAAGGACCAAGCTTTTGAAAAACAGTCGATGATCGACTACAATAATTTTGACCGCAAGGTCAAGGTTTTTGTGGTGTCCACAACCTGCAATGCTATCTCAATACAATGGCATTTGTTCGCAGTTGCTCACAATATCAAGAAACACAACAAACTATGACCACATGTGCAATTTAAAACCTTGTTAAGGACCAGAACCGCAATTTAAAACCTTGTTTAGGCTTATCCGTTATCACCAGTTTGAAATACCAAATCAATGAAATCAATAAGGAATAAGACCACAAAAGAGCACAGTATAATGTGTCTATAACGAACACGCATTTTTTTTCAATTTATTTTACATACACAGAATAATTTAGATAGATAGAGAGTGGAAGAGAAGGAAGGTAGGTACCTCAGCATGAGGTTGCCCTGCTCTAGGGTGGTACCCTTCACCAACAACTACCCCATCCTTTACAATAACACACCCCACCAATGGATTGGGGCTGGTATACCCAACAGCCTTCCTTGCAAGCTCCACACATCTTCTTATGTAAAACCCATCACCACTTTCTCCATTGGAGGTTGCACACTGCACCCCAAACCCATCCCACCTAGTCTTCCTGAGGGGTTTGTAAAGCCCACAACCAAAAGTCAAACACAATCTAGTTCCAGCCTTGGAGGGACTCAGGGTGGGCAAAAAAGATGCAAAATTTGGAGGAGTTGTAGTACTTGAGAATCTGGGCACCTGAATAGTGCAATCAAAACGTAGTGCTTGCATAGTGTTTGTAGATATAACGAAAAGAGAACAGTAACTGTGTTATTCTTCTTTGCTCTCCCAATGCGCCCACCTTTGCAGACAAGACTGCAAAAATAAATAAATATTTTTCGTCTAATTAATTTTTAAATCTGTAATTTTGAATGAATATGAGTTGGGTCATTCAAAATTTAAAAAATCATTTTAGTTTCTCACATTAAAAAAAACATAGTTTCACCTCTAAATACTAAATTTGAGAAAGTAATAACAAGTTTAAAAACTTATTTCAATTTCTTAAATTTAATGTTTCAAGACTCAAATTTAATATTTAAAGACAAATTATTTTTTAAATATAAAAGTTTCTTTTATTGATCATATTATTCATAAACCTAAATCCTAAATCATATTATTCAAGTGGTTGTTGAAATTAACAAAAGATTTGTCTAACATCACATATACCTTCCAAAATCTGCAACACTGAATCTTTTCATCTTCCAAAACCATCTTTTCATTTTCCATTTTAGAAAACAGAACATCTTTTCGGATTCTTATATCTTTTTAATGCATAACTTCACTTCTTACTTTATTTTTAACATTCAATTTTATTTTCCTACTCATATGCTAATTTATAAAACAAGATGATACTTCCTTCTACATTCATACCAATCTAACATTCATACCAATCTACTTGTTTTTGTTACTAATTCATTTAAGTCAGTAATCCCTATATTTCATATTTTATTCAACTTTCACTTTATGTGTGTATTCACATTTTTAGAGATTTTAGAGATTGAGGAAGAAGAGGAATAGAACGAAAATGAGGGAAAAGAAAGAAACAATGAGACAAAAAAATTGTGAGAAAAATAAAAATATATTTTATTTAAATTCAAAAACTACTCTACCAACTGATCTGTAATTTGTTTTACCAATTGCTCTGTAATTTGTTCTAAAATGTGAAGAAATGACAACATATGTTATTTAAATTCAAAAACTGCTTTATCAACTACTCAATAATTATTATTTTTTAAATGATATAAAAAATATATTTTGATAACTACTCATACAAAACAACAGTATAACAAAATAAAATAATAAAATAAAATATGATATAAAAATAAGATAGGAATAAATTTATATATATAAAATACAGTTATAGAATCCAAAATATATTTTATTTAAATTCAAAAAATTGATCTTTAGTTATTTTTTTAAAATAATATAAAAAATATGCTTTGATAACTACTCATACAAAAATATGACACTAGAACCAAAATAAAATAATAAAATATTATATAAGAATAAAATTAAAATAAATTTGTATATATAAGAAAAGAGTTATATAAAAATAAATTTGTATATATAAAAAACAGTTATATTGGAAAACTCCTTTATATATATAGAAGATATATAGATATAAAAGATATATAAATATAGAAGATATATAGACCAGCAGAAATACATGTCCGTGTATCCGATTTTTTATTTTTATTATTATTATATATTAAATAATAAATATAAATAAATTTATTATACATATATTTATAACATTTAAATAATATTTTTTGTAATTTATATTATCTTAGTATTTATTATTATTATTATATATTTGTACCGGACGGATTTCGACCGATGACATAATTAAATAACAAATACATGGCAAAGAGACAGTTACAACTGAAGTTGAATGAGTCAAAGACACACCTCAAAATACACTCCCGAAATATCAGGAAACCACTACACACGATCTGAGCACCATTACACACGCCTTGGTGAACTGACTATTTGACCCACACAAGTGGAGACCTAAGTCAACCTATAAATAAGACTTCTGAAGGAAAAAATGTACGTTTTTTAGATCATAAGAGAACAAACCAAAATACTAGCACTGACTTGAGCGTCAGAGTGCAATCGCAGGTACCCCCGACCGGCAGAGCACACGCAACGAGAGGAAGAGTTTCGAAGGATTAGGAGACTACCAGCACGACAACAAATTGTGTACCAATGGACAAACATTATGATGGCAAATTTCATGAAGGTCTTCTTGAATCATGTAAGATATGGTGCGGAAGCTATGTATGAGTGTGTGCAAGATCCTCCTAAGAGTGGTGTTGATCTTGAAGGTGCATGAGGTGTATGA
>Ga0123342_1010617_pt1 | contig 10451 bp, 8 predicted proteins | sample Turbeawhitnodule_FD_89960 | JGI IMG/M metagenome (GOLD analysis project Ga0123342, IMG submission 89960) | Root nodule microbial communities of legume samples collected from Mexico - Turtle bean Mexico white nodule | ecosystem: Host-associated > Plants > Roots > Nodule | place: Mexico: Nepantla... | reverse complement strand
TATATATATATATATATATATATATATATATATTTAAATCTGGATATCTATGTAATAATTATGATAAATTTGAAATTTTGTGTAACACTATTTTAATGGATTAAAACTATGAATTAATCGATAAAAAAACACTTAAATCCAAAGGCTTGAAAAATTACTAAAATCACTAAAAAAAATTGATTTACCTATGGACCAAATCCGTATGTAACAACAAAAATTCGTAGTTAAATCAGTATTATTTACGGATTTTTCACGAAAAAAAAATCGTATGTAATGTTGGCATGGGTAATTTACCTACGAAATATGAATCCATGGGTAACAACAGTTCATAGGTAATACCCACGAATAGTAGTCCATAGGTAAAATATACACACACATTACCCACCAACTGTATTTCATGGGTAAATCCGTAGGTAATCGTACATCCATCAAAATGTCTATTCATGCATTTAAATGAATGCCTTTTTTAAACATGTGTAATTTAACATATCCAACACACTTTTAATTTCAAATACAAAACATAACATAATTGAAGTCTCATCATATGAAAGATAACATAATATAAAAGTCAAGTCCAAATGGTTTTAATTTTAGCTTTTTTAAAGAATTCTGAGAGATTATAAATATAGAGTTATATGAAGCTATATGCTGCTTTCACAAATGAAGGATATGACCAAAAGGATGTACTCCCTCTTCCATCACAATTATCCCCAAAATTACTAACCTTGTTAGATTAGAGGACTTTAGACCAATATCATTAGTTGGCAGTTTTTACAAAATCATAGCAAAAATTCTAGGTAGAAGACTGCAGAAAATCATGCACAAAATCATTGATCATAAACAATCGCTTTCATTTAAGGAAGAGGTATCCTTGATAGAATAATTGTGGCAAATGAAGTTATAAAGGAGGTAAGAAAGAATAAGAGTAAGTGTATCACTGTTAAGGCTGACTTTGAGAAAGCCTACGACTCTGTGGACTGGATTTTCTATTTTATATGTTACAGAGGATGGGGTTTGGAAACACGTGGATTAAATGGATTAGGAGTTGCTTAGAATCATCATGTATATTCATACTTGTCAATGGAAGTCATTATGAACAATTCCAACCTACAAAAGGGTCTAAGATAGGGTGACCCTTTAGCACCATCTCTATTTCTTATAGTGGCTTAAGGCTTGGATGGAGTCATGAGAGTGGCCCAATAAAAAGAACTCTATGATGGGATTAAAGTAGGTTTGGATCAGGTTGAGGTTAGTATGCTACAGTTTGCTAATGATACTATCTTTTTTTGTGAGGATAATGTGAAAAACATAACAATTAAATGTAGTCTAAGATGTTTCGAACTTGTGTCAGGGTTGAAGGTGAACTTTAGAAAAAGTAAAATCGCAAGTATAGGTGCATAACAAACTGAAATACTAAGATACTCTGCGATTTTAAATTGTAATAAAGTGGAAGATCCTTTTAAATATTTAGGGGTTCCTGTGGGAGATAATCATAGGAAAAAGTGTTTTGGAATGACATGATATAAAAAATTAAAAGTAAGCTTTGTAGTTGGAAAGGAAAACATTTATCTTTTGCTGGAAGAGTTACTTTGATAAAAACTGTCATTTCAGCTGTCCTTTTATATTACTTATCTCTGTTCAAAATGCCTACACCAGTTGGGAAATTAATCACAAGATTACAAAGAGATTTTTTATGGGGATGGGGAAGTGATAAAAGGAAGATAGCCTGAATCAAGTGGGACTTCCTATGTCAATCCAAATCGGAAGGAGGATTAGAAATTAAGGATGTAAATCTGTTTAATATGTCTCTTTTTTGGAAATGGAAATGGAAATGGAGACTTGGTTGTGAAAAATCAGGACTTTGGAAACAGGTATTGGAATCTAAATATTGTTCTTGATGAGGATTGGATGATAGTGTTGTGTCAAATACTGAATATTGGTGGTGGAGAGATATCAAGAAGGTGTGTCGAGGAAACTTAAATTTTTGGTTTGATAACCAAAGAAGGTGGAAGGTCGGTGGAGGGAGTAATATTCTGTTTTGGACAAATTATTGGATAAGAAATGACACTTTGAAAAATAGATATCCCAACATTTTCTCAATCTCAGTGCTTAAAGAGGGTTCTATAGATAAATATGGGGTATGACATGAAAACCAGTGGGTATGGCAAATAGAATGTAGAAGAGGGTGGGTTTTATGGGAAACTGAAATTATAAATGAATTTATGGATGAATTGAAGACTATTAAAATAGATGCTTGTAGAAATGATGAGTGGATGTGGGTGTGTGATACCTCAAATTATTTTACTGTTAACTCTGCTTATAATATTCTTTGCCAACAAAATATTTTGCAGCCACATTCACTCTCTGCTTTTAATTTTGATTCTTTTTGGAGCCTAAAAACTCTTCCATCAACATATTACTTTGTATAGTGTGTTTTAATTGGTAAAATTACAACATATGATAATTTAATACATAGAGGAATTCTGGTTGGAGGGGGATGTGTGTCATGTGTGGGTCTGAGCTTGAAACAATAAATCATCTCTTTTTCACATGTAAAGTGTCTTCTAAATTATGGTATATGTGTGATGCTTGGGCTGGTAGAGCTCTTGTACATTGTGATAATGCTATTCAACATTTCAAACAAATAGGTTTTATGGGTCTAAACTACTTGGGAAATTGTGTTTGGAAATGTATGCGGATTTCCATTATTTGGGGAATTTGGAACCATAGGAATAGGATAATTTTCAATAATGCAGTGGTGGATCCTGTTGAAATTTTTGCTTTGGCACAAGTAAAGGCGTGGGCATGGGTAAGTTATAAATTTCCAAAGTCAAATTTCTCTTATTCTGATTGGTGTATTAATGTATATGAATGTTTAAAATCACTACATTGATGATTAACGCCCTTTCTCTGCTTTTGGCTGGATACTCGGTTTACATGAGAGGAATTTCCTTGGCGTAGAACTATAGACACAATGGATGCTTGGGAAACTGCAGTAGATAACAAGGAGGCAAAGTATTTCTTTTGAACTGATATGCTTATATTCTGGAATTTTACTAAGTTGTTGGATTTCTTGATAGATAATTTGACTTATGTATTGATATCCTGATGTTTTTAAAAAGGTTTAAGCTTATCAGAATTATATGAGCAGAATATGGTTAGGTTTTGATATTTTTATCTGTAAATCTCATTCCTCTAGCATAGGGGATTTTTGTACATGGGTTGGAGTACCCCGAGTACTCCTATTTATTAAATTTTTATTGCTAATTAAAAAAAAGGTCCACTTGAAATATCTAAAAAGACAAACAAACTTGAAACATAACTAAAGATCCTTAATTCAAAAGTCAAGTGAACTTGTAATGTAATTTGTTGTTAAAAAAAACTACAAACATGATCCTAATAGTCTACATAATCATTATCGTCTTGTTGTTGCCTAGGTGGTTCCTTTTGCCTTGGTGATTCTTGTGGTGACAGTACTTGTTGAGATTGTTGTTCAACGGAACTTTGTGCTTCGGGAGGAAGGAAATGAATAATGATATTAACCAATGATTTCACATGCTCAGTGAGTTTATCATTTTGTTCCTTATAATTTCGGACTTCTTCCTTTAACAACAAAACGCTTGGTGAATCCTTAAAGGAATTTGAAGGTTGATTATAGGTGAGAGTATTACCACGTTTAAAGTTATGAGCCATGACTTCAACCCTGTAGATTCGACCTTTCTTCTTGCAACTGCTGCAAGAAGCCAACTTTCAATTCTAATTAATGGGGGATGACAACGTTTAGAATTAGTATGCCTATAAAATTGTTAAAAGTGATACTTTCCTAAAAGAAAGGTTTAGAAAGCGCGAAAAAAAAAATTAAAAGGGAAATAATAAAATTTTGGTTTGGGTTTAGGTTTAAAAACATCCTAAACTTGTCAGGGGTTTAAAAACTCTAGTAAAAACCCTATTAAAACTAAATATTTAGAAAGGTTATTAGAACCTCCAATGACAAAACCCTATTAAAACTAAATATCTTTTATTGTAGTTTAGCGGGAGAAACTGCAACTCCAAATACATTCAACGACATTCATAATCGCTCGCGAGAACGACATGGGACGTGCCCTAAGTGGCATTGGTGGGGCACGCTCGTCTGTCGCACGTTCCCCTACCTGCTGTAAGTCCCTTCGTAATTCTTCATTGGCTCTGCGTAATTCTGCGTTGTCCGCTCGGGAAGCTGCTACTTCTACCTGGAGAGCGCGAATCGTATCCAGGACCTGCTGCGTGGTCACGCTGTTCCCTTCGGGGTTGCCCTCCCTTTGGATCTAGCTGCGGCTCATCTTGTACTCCTCATATTACTGGTTAAGACTCCTTACGTAACTGTGAGTGGGACCTTGTTTTAACGGGCCCCACGGTGGGCGCCAAATGTTCTCGTCGGTTGACTCCCTCCGTCGGTCAACTCTAACTGCTGCTTTGGCCCTTCGATCTCGCCTGAGAATCTTGCCCTCTTGATCAAGAAACCTCTCACCTGCAAAGACAAAGTGGCGCCCTAGCGGTCGTTTGCACTCCGACACTCAAGTCAGTATTAGGGCAAAGAACACCAAGTGTATAAAATAGCTTTAGTCTCAAAAGCTGCGTACCTCACTAGGGTTTTTAACACCCTATATATAGGTTGAAACTAGTGTTTACCTCTATTCTGTTACCACTGTCTAGGTGATGTGATTCCACTAGGGTTCCTTGGGAAATGTCCATGTGCTGCTATTGTGTGATCTTAGCATATCTGGCACATGAACTTCCTTTAACTGGAGTGCAACGAATAATCAGAGTGGCTGCCTAGGTCCCAACTTGGTGCACCTAATATCCAGCGCCATCTGTTTCGCGGGTGCCCTAAGTATCCACGTGCCATGCATGCAACTTCCCTGGAAACCCTAATTCTACTGAGCCCTTACGCTTCCTAGGATTATCCACCATGTTGCGCCTTCATGCGTCATACATCCCACATGCATGGATCCCTCGTGCCTTAGGCTTCCCATACATCTCTTGTCTTTAACTGTTTATCTTAATGAAATTCTAGGGCCCAGCTTACGGGGCCTTTTACTTCATCTTGACGGCCGATGTCCGATCTTCTCCCTCCACTGGTGAGGTCCGATATCGATCTCCAACATCGGACTTAGGATAGCAACCCCAAAGACTGACCGACTCTCGGGTATGTGTCTGGGGCCCACATCGTGTGGCACCCTCCCATTACCAAGTACCGGTGCGCGATCTCTAAGGTCAGCTTCTGGGTCAGTAATCGAGGACTGGTCGGGACATATACAGAACTAGATGCTGAAAGGGTCGTGCTCTCAAAAGAAGGTGTTGTGGTGGTGCGGAATGATAACAGTTTTGTATAGGGATATTAGGGTGATGGGAACTAGTTGGCATTTGATGGTCTATGGTTGTTGGTTTTCCTTTTTTGAACCAGTTTTGGGGTAGTGCAGGAAGAGGTAACTCCCTAAAAGCTTTGTAATTATGGATTTAAGTGGTTTGTCACTTAGTTTGCCTGCATTGGATGAATGCTTAATTTGGAGTGTCATCTGTATACCAGTTGGGACATCTCTAAAATGTTCTTTTAATTCATTAATTTATTTCTTATAAAAAAATTGATTATATGTGACGATTAAACATACTTAAAATATCATATGCTTAGCTGATGTGGTACACTACCTTTTGGATCGACGGAAACAAAAATTATATTTAAGCAACATCTTTTTGTAATTTTTTGTTGTTATGCTCATTATTGCTGCTATTAAAGGTTGCCAAGGATTTTACTTAATATGTTAAAACTTTTATAACACATGCATTAGTAACTAACTAATGGCATAAAAAATATTCATCGCTAATTTCCTTTTATAATAACTTTTATGACAATGTTTTGAAGACAACTAATATTTTTGTTATAAAATGACATTGGTAATCATCGCAAACTTCAATTTCCCATCTCAAAATATATTAAAAAATATTTTTTAATGATTAATATATTTTCAACATTTGACTAAGCTAGAATTACGTTGATAGCATGTAAAACCTGATTAGACCAATTTCAACGTTAACGCATACTAACAGAGTAAAATTACATTGGTATGTATTGTGATTTGTGTTACTTTCAGTTAATTTTAAGATTTAAAAATATATTATATTAAATAATAAATAAGAGTAGAAATGAATTAACATATATTTGAATTAATATTTAAAAGCACCCTTGACCAAATAGGTTGACTAAAGGGAAATAAAAAAATATTGATGAGTTATAAAAGATGCATAGTATTAAGTGTGTGTATAAGGAATGAGATGGTAAGAATGATGAAGAGATAAGTTGATAAGAGTGAAAGCAGAGAAGCATAGAGAATAAAGAGAAAAGATGAAGGTTTTGGCTATGGTGATGTTTGTTATGGGTTATGGTTTGGCCAACAAGATTGAGTGAAGGTCAAATGCCTGCTAGCTGTGATGAGTATAATCCATTATTTTCACCATGTGTGCCTTATTTGGTTAATCTAGACTTTGGGATTCCAAGTCCAAGATGTTGTGCTGGAGCTGCTCAGGTGTTTGGAAAAGCCAACAATCCTGCAGCTATTCAAAAACTTTGTACTTGTCTGGTTGTCACTATGCCTAATTTGTCGTTTAAACCTCAAAAATTAACACAATTCTCAGCAGCCTGCAAGATTAAACTTTTATTCCCTATTGATAAGTGCATAAAAGCTTGAACTTATTCAACTGCTCAAACCATACACTCACACTTTAAAGGTTAAGTTTGATGCATGTAAAACAAATAAATATTATCAAAGGGGGTATCAACTCTTTGCAATTACTATTATTATTAGTCTACAACTTTTTATTTATGTATTTTGCGCGTATTAACTGTGTGGTATTTTTTATTGTTAAAAAATAATTAAATAAGCTCAACTCATATATAAAATTAGGCATAAGTTAAAAAAAATAACAAGTTATATATGAACGTATCTACGATTGAATGTATCATAAGATACAAATATGTGGATACTAATTTTTATGTAGTGCTGAATTTATATGTAATAATCTAGGATAAATTTGAAATTTTGTGTAATACCACATTTTATTGGTTTAAAAGTATGGTATATATTGTTTTATTGCTGATAAAAAAAATTGTATAAAAGTATGAATTAATCGTCAAAAAACACTTAAATCCAAAGCCTTGCAAAATCACTAAAATGTAGGTTTTAATGATTTTAACAGATTAAAATATTGATTTAGTATATTAAAACTTTTAAGCTTGAATCCTTACAAAATTTAATCAATTTTTTTTTCTGTAATTTCGAAAACAATTTTTACAAGTGTGAGATATGCTTGCTTGATATCAAAAACATTTTTAGGAGCTTTTTATATTGGATATTTGATTAAATCACTTGGACTTATATTGGAGATAATCTTTCTTTTTTTAATTTTATGAGTTTATCTCTTGATCTTGTTCCTTCTTTTTTTTAGTATTTTTGTGCTTAAGGTGTTGTTGTGATAGGTTTTCTAAGACGTTGTGTTAAGATCTTGGTTTTCAGTGTTTTCATTCTTATTTTTCTAGTGTATTTATAAAATCTTGAAAAATAGAACACGGACCAATATAAATCTTAGTTTTTTTTTCTCTCTAATTTCTTACGTTAGTATTATTGCTCATGTTTCATAGTTTCCTTTATTGGAACTTAAGAACATTAAGTAGCCTCTCAAATCCTCAAGAAACTTATTTTTCTACTTTCAATAAAATTTGGTCATTCATTATAAAAGTAATGTACTTGTATAGACAAAGTGGGTCTAAATAGTATATGAAATTAGTTGTAACAATTTCTATAGATATCTATCACTCCCTTGCTCTTCAACACTTCACTCCTCCAGGCTTCAAAACTCCTTCTTCTTAATTCCTCGACACTCAGTTTGGAGTAAACTTGTAGAAGGTTCTCCGATGATCAAGTGAGTACTCTATATTAAGAGAGTGTATTGTAAAAATGATAAAAGCGTTCATTATAGAGGACTTATTTATAGCATTGAGTCATGGGCCATCAAACTGATGGGCCGAATCTAGCATATATCTGCACTAAATACTATTAGCTGATTTCTCGGGAGGTAACCCTGATTTATAGGGAGGCATATTTGGAGAATATCTTTAATAAATCAGTGTTAGCTGATTTCTCGGGGTGTTACCCAAATTTGTTGGGATGTGGCTCTAATTCGTAATGGGTTTCCATAACTGTCTTAACTATCATTTATTACAATTGTGCTTTTAATATATTTTCAACCAGTCAGTCGGTCGCCAAGGCCGAGTGACGTGGCTCACTTGGTCCTGACCGGTGCACTTGCCCTCAAGCTCGATGAACGTTTACTTTAGAAGAGTTTAGATGTGACTATTGGGTGTTTCGAGGTATAAAGTGACTTTGATGCATTAAATTTTATGTCAGAGAAAGGATGAGCATCTTTTCAACGCATCGTTCGAGTTTTGCGCTTTTTGAGTGAAAAGATCTAACAATTTAGCAGGTCATGTCGTTTTGAGTTCGAATGTTGTGCAACCTTAGATGAAAATGAATCTAATGCTGCTGGAAGGGTCGACGCTTCATTTCTTTGCTTTTTAGAATCTATAAATAGGGATGCTTTTTGAACTTTGCTACGTTTGTTGTTGCTTCTAAGTCTAAGCTTTTAAGAGTTTGTTCGAGTGTCGACCTCTATTATGCGAGTGCTTCAGTTCGTTTTCGACCTTCACCTTCTACATCTAGTCTTCAAGAGGTTAGTAATGTCCTCTTCTTCTGAGTCTTATGGTTTAAGCTTTTGTTCTTCATCTTCCAAAGCACACATTTTGACCCTAACAAGATGAGGGATGTGGGTTGTTCTAGTCAAGCGGTCGACCTTGCTAGCCGACTGCCTCGCTATCCTAATTACGAATGGGTCGATCCACACATCCTTGACATCCCTACTTGTTTAGGGGTTCTTCCGTTTTAGATGAATTTTTATCTAAAGTCTCCATGTTAAAATCAGACTCCTCGTCGGACGTGGTTGGCTGGTAGTTGTAATCACACTGACCGGGTCTGTCACAGTCAGTAAAATGGTCCTCAGGATTTTTTCTTCGCTTATACTTGTTGATGCAGTCCAAACTCTTGGTTGGAATATTGGATGGGGGAATGCAGCAGAATGGATTGAAGATGAGGGCACCAAACGGATGAGAGGTGCTAGCTTTTGGAGGTTTGGCCAACCTTCCTAAGTTCACTAGGCCAAAGAGGCTCACTTGCAAGAGAGATTTCAGAGAGAATGAGCTTCAATTCTGAATACTTTATTCAATAATTAGCAAATCTCCATACATGGATGGATTTTAGGGTATTTATAGATGAACGTAGTTTTCTCCTTAAGCTACCATAACTCTAGTTACGTAAACTTAACTATAGTGAGTAAGGTGGCTTAAAGAAGCCATGTCCACTCTTTTAAGGTGCTCTAGAAGCCCTTACTTGTGCAACATGTTAGGGTTTCTAAAGTATCCTTATTTCATCTACAACATACTCTAAGTGAAATACAAATCATATACGAGTTATTTCTACTATTGATACAAATCTGGACTTGGTTTTAATCCATAAAGGAAAAAAAGTGGCTTTTCAAAACCCTTTTCAACTATTGCTGAAAAACAGCCGATTGAAAAGTCGAAAAGACTGGTTGTTTCTTGCTTCTACTATATGAGAAAGGGTCACTCAGTCAGGATCTGTAGAATTCGAAAAATTTCTGTTCCAGGGGTATTTTAAAATGGGTTCCTAAGAATCCTAAGATTCATAATAACCAAGTTAACCTCTATGGGCCCAAATTTGTTAGGTGACCAAACCTTGCCACCTGATTTTATCTTTTGCAGGATTCCTTGATGAAAAGCAAGCATATGTGGTACCTGGACAGTGGTTGTTCCAAACATATGACATGAGATATATCCAAGTTTATCAACATCCCTCAACCAAGAAGGTCATGTTACCTATGGGGATAACAACAAAGGGAAGATTTTTGGGAAAGGCATTGTAGGAAATGAAAACAACTTCTTGATTCATGATGTTCTACATGTGGAAGGACTCAAGCATAATCTTCTCAGCATAAGCCAACTGTGTGATAAAGGGTATCAAGTGACTTTCAAACCTAACAATTGTTATATTCGTCTATCCAATTCACAGGAAGTGTTGTTGGTTGGTAAAAGAGTTAATAATATTTACCTTCTTCACATATCAAATCCCACATCTATTGGCTGTCTTTTAACCAAGCATGAGGAATCATGGCTTTGGCATAGAAGAATTGCCCATTTTTGTTAGAAAAGATGGCTTTAAACTAGAGGGGGGGTGAATTGTTTAAAGGGGTTTTCGCAAACTTTTCAAAGCTAGAATGAATTTATCTTAGAAACCAATTGATTCAGCAATTCAGTTAGCCAAAACAGCAAGCAAAAACTGTAGTACCAG
>Ga0123342_1010615_pt1 | contig 10453 bp, 7 predicted proteins | sample Turbeawhitnodule_FD_89960 | JGI IMG/M metagenome (GOLD analysis project Ga0123342, IMG submission 89960) | Root nodule microbial communities of legume samples collected from Mexico - Turtle bean Mexico white nodule | ecosystem: Host-associated > Plants > Roots > Nodule | place: Mexico: Nepantla... | reverse complement strand
CCCCCCCCCCCCCCCGTTTTTTTTCCTCTTTCTTCTTTCTCTCTCCTTCTCTCCCTTCTCTCTTCTCTCTTCATTTTTCATTCCATACCTCATCTACTTTAAAATCTGATCGTACTATGTTTTGGCTGAGGAGTAAAGGAACATTTCTATCCGATCAGATTTTCAAATAGAGAAAGTTCATTTTTGCTTTAAAGATCCTTTATTCTCTGTTTTTCTTAGAATTTAGTCATCAATCTTAGTGTGGTTAGTTGAGAATAGTAATCCTCTCAACTTATTCTACTATATACTGAATTTTTGTTCTGTTTGGATAACTTGCATTAGGCCCTTGAATCTTGAAGCTTATCCACACTAGGAAAATAAAATTCTAGAGGTTGCTTGGAAAGCAAGCAATTATGGTAAGGGAGCTAATTTTAATTTTTAAGAGCACTCTAGGCTAGAAGGTCTGGATGTGGAGGGGACGTGGTCTCAATATTCAATTTCTCTTGCAGGGATGTTGTGTGTTTATATATTGTGTTGTTTGTTTATATATTATTTATACATGTAAAAATATTAGATTTTGATGGTTTAGTATTTAAATGTTGTTTTTTTTTATGTTAAATAGACTTTTGAATGTTATGGATCACATTTTGATTGATATTGTATGATGAAAATGGTATGGAATTGAATTCATACATTTGAGATAATGTATGGACTAATGTTTGTTGTGTATTAAGTGTTGATGCTTATGTGGTAACAGAGATCTCCGAATTTCACTGATTATGTAAGTCACATAGACTAAGATATCAGGTGGTGAGAAGCTGATGGGAGAGTTCATGCACACCGTGACATGTGAGATGCACGCCTTGGGTTGTATTGAACTTACCCTGATATTTTCTCTTGGATTCGCGTGTAATCTTTGGATGAAATGTTAGTTTCTGGTAAGGCTTACTTAATACGGGTCTTCCGAGAGGCGTTATTTGTTGAATATTCTGGATGTGTAGATTCATGTGAGATCTATGTGATTGTTTTATGTTGGGGTTTTAAGAAGATCGAATAATTGAGAAAATGATTATGTAATTTGGTTTTCTCTTTTTGATTTAATTGTGTATATTATAGAATTTTATTTTCACTAGCTTACCCTTGCTTTTCTTCTTGTGTTTGAACTGCAATAATTGTACTACGTACACGAGCAGATGATCATACAGGTGTTGGGGTGTCTGGAGAGCTTTAGGGTGTTGATTTGAAACTTGTATTGTAAATAAATGTATTTCTATAAGTCCTAATCATGTATTAATTATTTTTTTTAAATACTTTAAGCTTATATAGAAATATGTAGAACATGTATTGTAATAATTAGATGTATTTTTGAGATGTTACCTGAACAATATAATTTATAATGATATCTTTATGAACAACGATATAGAATATTTTTAAAATATTTTTTAGCCGTTTTTAAAAAACCTGTCTACAAATAGTGCCATTTATTAGGATATATAAGTGTTGTATGCAAAGGGTGTGCATATAGTCTAGTATTATTTTAGAATTTGAATTTAAGTTTATCTCAATTGATTTTTAAGATAAGAATATTTTTCCTAGGTTAAGATTATATGATGATTCATATGAGAAGTTTTAACCATTAACTTTATTTTTCCTAGTTGCAAGAGATACTCTAAATGCCACCATGCATTGGAGAGCTTTAGATGGTACAATTGAGAAGCCCACTTGGGTACGGGTGGTGGTCTAGTTTTGTTTGATGTTAATGGATTGTTGTGTAAAAATTAGGCTGAAGGGCACAACTAGGTAGGGTAGCTGTAAAAAAGGGTAGAGGGTAACCCTAAGCTAATATAGCCTTTAATAATATTAACATGGTTCAACACCCAAAAGTAAAAAAATAAAAAAAAAGTTTGTGCCTTTATATTCCACTTACCATCCTAGTCATTTCAAAACTCAATTAAAACTTGAAAGCACATGTCAACTCTCTTAAATGTGATAATGTCAAGGGTATAGTGTCACGATAATGACCCTAACAATTACTATATTTGTTAATCAAAATAGGAAAATTAAAATCTTTGTATGTACAATGTACTATAGACACAAAGCACCGAAAATGAGAGATCATTAGTCAAATGAAAAGTTCCATTTTGCTTTCCATTTTATATTACAAGATAAAGAGTTATATCAGTGCAAATATTTCCTCTACTTCACCATCAAACAGATTAACAAAAGGTAAAATACCTTCAATATCAGCCTTTTTCTGTTCTTTTGTGGTGAAAAAGGAACCAACAAGCCAAAGAATAGATGGTCTTAATTTCATGCAAGAGATTAGGGAGACATTTTCAAAATATGCATAAAAAAATATTAACTAAAGAAAAGCAACTAATAGGATTTATATTTATGTTTATATATATACAATGAACCTTACTTTATTTTGCTGACCATGTAGCCAACAATGATAAAGATGGGAAGCAATTATATCTGCAACAATTAACTTGATGATTTAAACTAAGCGAAGTATGATGTAAACTAAACGATGACCACTGATAGGACATGAAGTCACAGCAATAATTAGGCACTAGATGATTGATAGAAATGAAAACATGAGGGTAACTTGTATTTTGAGGCTATGTATGCATGTGTGTTTGAAAGGTGCCACTAGTTAATATAACCAATGATATATAGTTTTACTTAATCAAATTCAATGTCTAAATTTTTAGTGATTAATAACAACTAATATGCCACCCTTAATCAGATTGAACACAGTAAATAATTTTTGTTCTGTCAGAGTCTTGACTTCAAACTCGTACTATAATAGTATAGTTAATGTTTTGAGAAGATCTATTGATAGATTGTTATGTGAACTATGATAAATAGTTTTCTATAAGAATTGAGTTTTATATACTCTACTTATTTGATTTTATTTTTCTTTTGATAAAAAAAAACTAACATATGTTATATAAACTTTTAAAAAGGAAAAGCAATATTTTGGAATGCGAAATTTTCTCCTAATGATATTAACAAAATTATTGAACATGAGTGTAAATTAAAATATAATTATTTTTGTTTATACAATTATATTAAATTAATTTTTAGATACATATTAAGTTAAATAGTCCGAGAACGAGTATATTATTCATAATGATATTATTGTGCCATAGAATTCATGTAAAATAATTAAAGAAAAATTGGTGATGGATGAGAGATAGCTATATAGTAATTGTTTGCTAACAATTCACATGGCAAATGTAACCTTGTTCTCCATGTACCACTATCATAATTGCATGTGTGGCAACCATATTTCTTTAACTTGTTGAAGAGGTTCAAAGATGAAAAATTATTCTTGTTTGTTATTCAACCCAATTATGTATATGTAAATAGTTAAACTTATTTTTTTTTATGTGATGATGTGAGTTTAGTTAAGATGTTAAGTTTTATAGTAATACTTATTATATTATAAAAAAAAATAGATTGAATATATATCATTTTAATTAATGAATAAGGATTAATGAATTTACTAAATTTTATGAATTTCTATTATAAAAATTGGAATTACTTTATTAAATCATTTTCATGTTGAAAGGCTTGTCCTCAAATATTGTTTGTAACCTTGAGAGCGCATTTCTTACTACTGTATAACATTGATAACGTCATTACCATTGGGATGTCGAATATGCAGATGTAGTTTTCAATACCTTTCAAGTGTTCCCATGTGTTCCTTCAAATCTCAATTATTTCTTCAGGATTAATACTTTTAGCGTGATCGAAATATATAGATTAGAAAATAAAGTACACTAAGCTATTCATTAAAAGATTCAATCATTGATATTTTACTCAATTTCAAACTTCATTATCTATATATCTCTTTTATTTATTTATATATATAATTATAATTATTTATTATTAATTACTAGTACAAAAGAAGATTTTGGGTTGGTTTTTTAAGTTTAAATAACATCTCATAAAATTTTGATGTAAATGCAAAAGAAGTAAAAAAACAAAGTGCATTTATGTCTGAGCTATAATTGGTGTAAAAAGTTATTTTTACATTAGATTAAAACAACAATCATAAAACGACCGACACATATAGACTTCATAACAAGTGAGTTTTAGTGTAATTTTTATGTTAGATGTAATCAAATCTAACCTAAATTTACATAAAATATTATTAAATTTGACGTTAATTTATGTTGATTATGGACATATTGAAATAAAAGTTTGTAATTTTTTTAATTTGGTTTGTTTTGCTTAAATCCAAAACCTATAATACAAAACACACAAGAGACACTAGTACAAAATATAAAAATAACGACCCTACATTTAAGGTGTTTTTACGTTAAAACATTCTCATTCAAAACGCGGTGACATTTATGAAATTAACTTCATTTAAGAGGGCGGCTATTTGTTATAGCCGCATTCTTAAACAAAGCGCTTTGTTTTAAGAATGCGGCTATTAGGTAAAGTCGTTGTACCGACCAGTCTTTGGACGTCCTTGACTTCTAGTAGGCGTGGGGCCACGTAAGCTGGGTCTCACGTGCGGCATGGGTCAGTGTCTTGCAGACGGCACGCCCAAGATGTCGAGGAGTGGTCAGGCGTCGGTCACGTAAGGTGGGTCCCACAAGCGGTATGTCCAGAGTGCCTCGCAAACGGTACGCCCAGACGGTCAAGGAGTGGTCAGACATCAGTCCTCAGAATGCGCTAACATGTCCTCGGACGTCGGCGAGTCAAACAAGAGTACTAGGCCACGAGAGGTGAATCCCAGACCACACACCAGTTACCAGTAGGAAGAAGCCTAGATCACGAAGGTCCGTGCGTGTGGTGTGGGCGACGCGTTCAGGCGTAACACAAGTAAAGAGCCCTTGGAAGAGCGAAGACCTATCAGGGTTACGTTCTAGGGGTAAGTTGCATGCATGGCACGTGAACAGCTAGGACACTCCCCGGACGGATGGCCCCAGAGATTAGGTGCACAAGTTGGTACCAAGACGGTCATCCAGTCAGAGATTGCACTCCAGTAAGGGAGCCTTACGCGCTAGATTGCCCTAAGAGTGGGTGATAGCGACGCTAAGGCACACCCTCAGTAACCCTAATTGTAGCTAGCGGAAACGCTAGAGTATATAAAGGATAGTATCAAACCTAATAAGGTACGCAATTTTTACGCAACTCTTAGGCAAATACACACACAGACTCATAGGCTTTTACAGCTAAGTGTTTTGGTGTTTCCTAGCCCTAAGATTGACTTAAGCATCGGAGTGCAAACGGCCTCTAGGACGCCCTTTGTCTTTGCAATTTCAGGTGTCGCGATCGAGAGGAAGCACGAACGAAGGCAGAGAGAATTGGGCTTGCGATCGACGTAGACGTACGAACGCAATCGAGTCAACCGACAGGAACAACCGCATTCTTAAATAAAGCACTTTGTTAAAGATTGTGGCATTACCTAATAGCCTTATTCTTAAAATAAAGCGCTTTGCTTAAGAATGCGGCTTTACCTAATAGCCGCATTCTTAAAACATTTTTTACCCTAACACTAAAACGCGTCACTTTTGCTTTCATACTTTCTTCTTTGGCACTTTCGTTCTCTTCTGCTCTGGTGCTTCCTCTCATCTTCCTCGAGCCTGCATTTGTCTTCTTTGTGGCATTGGTAAGTTCATTTCGACCTCTCTACTTCTTCTTCACCATTGGTTTTTGTATTTTTCTCGTTTCTCTTATGTGTTTCTTTTCTGCCATTGCTTGAAGCTCACTATTTCATTTCCTCGCTAGTGTTTGGGTGTTTATTGTGCCCTAACTTCAACGTCGATGGTGTCGCTTCTGCTGCCGTCGCCGCTGCTGTTGTCGCATCGCTTTTCACCACCACGACTGCATTCACGCACAAGGTTGGTGGTGTTTTAAATTTTTATTTTTTTTAATGTTACTAATTTGTTTATTTATTATAATTTGTATTTTTTTAAATTTATATTGTTTTTTTTTAGGTTAGAATAGAATTATTAAATTATTAGATGGTAGATAGGTTTATATTATTTAATATTTATAATTAATTTAATGATTTTTAATTTGTGTATTTAGTATTTATTATAATTTCTATTTATTATTAATTTATATTATGTTAGTTGTTAGGTTATAATAGAACTATCGTGTTGGTATTGAGTTCGAGGATGTTCGACCCTCGACAATTGATACGTGTTGGTATTGAGTCCGGGGGTGTTCGACCCTCGGCAAACATGAGATATAACACTCATTAGTAAACACATGAATGACTATTACAAAATATAATGGATCGAAATTGGATTAATTTTGTTCGCATAAGTGATGAGTACGAAAGAGGAGTATAAGAATTTATACAATTTGCGCAATGTAACGCGAATAATGGTGGTCATGATGGAGCAAAGATTAGGTGTTTGTGCATTAACTGTTTGAATGGAAGGATACTGGATGTTAAGAAATTCAGGGAGTACCTTCTATGTGATGGGTTTTTTCAATCTTATACAACTTGGACATGGCATGGTGAATTATTAAATTTACCACGTGTTTCCGTAACTGAAGAATATGTGGGGTCCACCATGGATGTTGCAGTACATTATGAAGTAGATGATGATCGATTGGAGGGCATGATTCGTGATATGGGAGTTGAGTCTTTTGTAGAAGCACATGGATATGGAAGTATGTGAAGCGATGCAGAGACTCCATTGTATCCTGGATCAACTAACTTCACACGGTTTTCGGCGGTGTTAAGATTGATCTATTTGAAGGCAATAAATGGATAGACTGATAAAAGCTTCACGGAATTGCTTCAGTTGTTGAAGGATATGCTTCCAGAGGGAAATAATCTACCTAATCGTAATTATGAGGGCAAAAAGATTCTTTGTCCAATGGGTATGGAGTATAAAAATATACATGCATGTCCTAATGATTGTATATTATACAGGAAAGATTTTGAATTGTTGAAAAGTTGTCAGAGGTGTGGGTTATCACGTTATAAGTTGAAACAAAAACATGATGATACTACTGAAGAGATAGAAAAGCATGGACCCCCAATGAGGGTTATGTGGTATTTTCCCATCATTCCAAGGATGAAGCGTTTGTTTGCAAACCCAAACGATGCTAAGAATCTTAGATGGCATGCAGATGAGAGGAAATGTGATGGCATGTACCGATATCCAGATGACTCTATTCATTGGAAGAAATTTGATGATGAGTTTGGTAAAGAATCAAGAAATATTCGACTTTAGCTACAGACGGAATGAATCTGTTTGGTAATATGAGTACGAATCACAGCTCGTGACCTGTTTTACTAGTTATTTACAACTTACCTCCTGGATTGTGCATGAAGCGAAAATACATGATGTTGTCTGTGATGATATCCGGTCTGAAACATTTAGGAAATGACATAGATGTTTATCTAAGTCCCCTATTTGAAGATTTGAAGTTAATGTGGGATCAGGGTGTTGAGGTTTACGGAAAGGTAGGTCGGGGCTAGAGCTTATCGTCAAGGTCAATCGACGAGGAAGTCAACCGAAAAGAACAATTATAATGTCAACAAACATAAATGAAAATACGACTTACATGGCGCAAACTTGTATGAGTGAAATGTTTAACATGGAGGTTCCCTTAATAATCTCTAATAGCTCTGGTAGGAAAATATATAGAGGAAAAACATAAGTGTCAACTCCAAAAACTCGATTATCCCATTGTACTTGCAAGGATTTCCTCCTCAACATTTGTAATATGATCATAAGCTCGAATATGGGATCATCCTCAACTTCTACCATGTAGTTGTCATCATCATCATTATTAACAAGTTCTTTACTAACTTGTTTGTCACGATGAATAAAGTGGATAATCTTAAAGTTGCTGACAATCTTGTAAAGTTACTACATCATATATACAATTTTTTCTCAAAATCAAACTTCAAAGAATCATACACATGTTTTCTTCGAAAATGTTCTTCACTGATATCACGTATCATCTCCTCTAAATGATCGTTCATCTCTTCTTCAAAATTGTTTACATGGTTAAAATGTCTAATAATAGGTACCAAAGATAAATAGGTAACCACGTGTCTCTCCAAGTTCATGACACATCTGATTTACAATGAACACATAGACAATAATAGATCCCATTGATAGGTTTACAATTTTAGCAAGCAAATTGTAATAACTAATTAACTCCATTTCATATTGTTCAGTAAACGTCACACATTCATCCAACTTCGCTCCATAACTACGTAGGTTACAAACTTCATTGTTATCAAGCATGCAAGTGATTATCACTTTTGATATTAAAGGGAGACCCTAACCATTCATGAAAACATTTTCCATAATTTACTAATATGTACAAACTAAGTATCGTATTGAATTTCATAAAAGTTCGGGAGAATTTTGCATTGGTCTCTAAATTAGACGAAATGAAAGTTGTCACAATGAACGCACCACAATCAAGTATAAAGTAGAGTACAATACTAAATGATTTGAACAAAAATCACACCAAATTTAAGGTATACATATTAATAGACTATGAAAAAAAAAATTCCCAAATTGTCTAATATGACAATTAATCAAAATTTAATACAAATGATGGATGCTTAGCCATTAATCAAAGGTTTACTCAACGTCTACATGAAAATTAAATCAAATGTAAATTATTTCATTATAACATAAACAAAGTAGATCAAGCAAACATACTAGAATAAATTTTATTCCTACCTTCAACCAACGGTTATATATAAAATATCCAATAAAAATATTAATGCAATATTGTGTTTGGAAGCGCAAAAATAACAACGATTTCAATTCCAATAATTAATAAACTAAAGATATAGATCACCAACTTCAATAATTCACCAAAGAGATATGGTCCAATGTGATTGAAGAGAAAGCTCCTTCGAAACAAAAGGAGCAAGAATATGCAAGGAGACCATGGTTAGGGTGAAGAACCACTGTAAAACTACTCTTGTTACCATTAGAGGAGAAAGAAAAACAACAACATTGTTTGTGTACTATAATTATGACGAAGATGAAGGTATAAAGCACGTTTAAATAGATATTTACATCGATTTTCTTTGGTTTGACATAAAACTCCATATGTACGTTGAGTTATATTAATGTTTGATGTAAATATAAAGTTTTTCGTCGAACCTAAGATGTTCGACATAAAATAATTACAATAATATTACCGCATTGTTTTAACATTAGAATCCCATAAATCTAATGTAAAATTAATGATGAAATTAACACTTTTTGCACTAATAAAATTGTATAAGTTGTTAAAGTAAAATTTAATTATAATAAGAGAAAAATCATTACAAGAAAAATTAATTTTAGCTGTCAGTCAGAAGTGAGGGCTATAAAAAAAAGTCACTAGTAAGAGTGAAGTCAACTCAAGTTGTACACAAAAATAAATGTCAAATATTATGTACACAATGGAGACCTTTAACTCACACTAAAAATTATTAAAATAATAATAATAAGTTAGCGTCTAGAATGAAGACATTAAGTAGATGCAATGAAAAAAATAAGTGACTGAATAATATTGAGTCTAGAATATAGACACAAAGTATATGCAATCAAAAAATAAGTTGCAGGATGATACTGCATCGAGAATAGGAACACAAAGTGGACGCAAGTTAATATTCTATTCAATTTAGCGTAGGTCTAGGCGACACTAATATTTGTTTCCTAGGTAGTGTCCAAAATGACAACAATTTACTCATATTTGCTTTCTCACGTAGTGTCCCCAATTGCAAAGCTAAGTTTAATTATTGTTGGAGATCCCATTTCGACTAGATATTAGGACATTTCATAGTATATAAATGGGTGTAAACCTTACCTTATAAGCTGGTTTTATGAGATTGAGTTAGGTTTAAAATTCACTTCTTAATATGGTATGAGTCATTTGAGAATATCCTAACGATTGTTTGTTGGGCTTATCAGGCCACCTGCTATCGATCCGTTATTGAACCACCCATAATATATAGTCTCACACACGAGTTGGTAGTCTCAGTGTGATCGGGGGTGTTGGAGACTAGGACCATTTCATAGTATATAAGTGGGTGCAAATACTTAAAGTTCACTCCTTAATAATTATTAGTGTCTCCAAACCTACGCTATAGTTAAATAATATATTTCTTTATGTAGGCTTAGTCAACACTACCTTGTGTCCCCTTGGAGGTCGTCTTTAATGCATAACCACCAAAACATTAGCTTTCATTTCTATTTGGATGCTAAGCTCACACTAATCTTATGTACAGTCTCTTTTTTACTCTTTGCGTCGCTTTTTTGGGGACTTTACCATCATTATTTCTTATAGTGAATATTAAAAATACTTGTGAAATAATAAATACATATTTTTTTTAATCGATTTTATATTAGTAGAGTGAAATTTATATTTTCAAATTAAGGAGGCTTACTTTTTACAGTAATATATATATATATATATATATATATATATATATATATATATATTTTTTTTTTTTTTTTTATTTTTTTTT
>Ga0123342_1010614_pt1 | contig 10454 bp, 7 predicted proteins | sample Turbeawhitnodule_FD_89960 | JGI IMG/M metagenome (GOLD analysis project Ga0123342, IMG submission 89960) | Root nodule microbial communities of legume samples collected from Mexico - Turtle bean Mexico white nodule | ecosystem: Host-associated > Plants > Roots > Nodule | place: Mexico: Nepantla... | reverse complement strand
TATATATATTTATATATATATATATATATATATATATATATATATATATATATATATATATATATATATATATATATATATATATATATATATATATATAGTTGTAGTTGTGTATTCATTTCATTGTCAGAGAATTCTTAATTCCATCGATTCGGCTGAGGTTCTTCCCCCTTGGCCATAATCACCCAAATAAATCATCAATACATAAAAAAAAAAAAAAAAGAGAAAGAGAGAGACATAGACAGAGAGAACCTCCATGACTAAATTATGCAGCATCTTTTTATTAACCTGTTTGGTAGTCACCATACCTACCTTCTATGCCAATGTCTTAGAGGATGAGGAGTTTTTGGATAATCAAACTAAATCATTTGATGGATATTGGAAGGGAAGAAAACAAGTTGCAGAAAAACAGAACCAGGAAGCTTATATTACTGACCCATATTCATTCACCATCAACATGACCAATAATATTTCCGAGTGAGTCTTATGAAATATCATGCTCAATTTCATGACAAAATCTTCTCATATTCCTTCAGTGGTGGTTATAAGCCATGCTGTTTAATTGTTTTTTTTTCCTGTTTGCTTTGACATGACAGCCTCATAACCGGTGAGGAAAAGGGAAGAAGGAATTTGGCGGGAAAACAATCACAGGATTCATGCTTGGCAACAAACCCGATTGACAGATGTTGGAGGTGTGACCCCAAATGGTCAGAGAACCGCAAGAAGCTGGCAGATTGTGTGCAAGGTTTTGGCAGAGACACTATTGGTGGAAAGAAGGGTCCATTCTATGTGGTAACCAGTAACTTAGATAATGACATGGTGAATCCTGTTCCTGGTACCCTTAGGCATGCGGTAACACGAAATGGACCCTTGTGGATCATCTTTGCTCATAGCATGAACATTAGGCTCAGCCAGGAGCTCATCGTGGCAGGTGACAAGACCATTGATGGAAGAGGAGCTGATATCTACATTGTCAATGGAGCTGGTTTTACCATCCAATTCGTCAAGAATGTGATCATCCATGGAATCAAAATTTTTGACATTAACGCAGGCCAGGGTGGACTTATCAGAGATTCTGAGAGCCACTATGGTCTAAGGACTCAGAGTGATGGTGATGGAATTTCCATCTTTGGCTCTAGTTATATTTGGATTGACCATGTTTCCATGAGAAACGCTAGAGATGGATTGATTGATGCCATTCAGGGTTCCACTGCTATTACCATCTCCAATAGCCATTTCACAGACCACAACGAGGTCATTACTTGTTTGTTTAGTTCCACCATACATTTTTCTAGTCCTGTATTTAAATGGAAATACCTATAGCCTCTCATAGAAAACGATAATCACATCAATTTTATCAAATTTCAGGACATTTCGATAAACTAACATATTTTACTAAGTGTGGATCAATTGAATTGACGTTAGATAGTTATAGCTTTAACCAGTATGTTGATTCCAAATTCTGAGTATGCAGTTATTATAAATATTTAGAGAGAGGAATTTCTCTCTTATAGTGATCTTACTGAGGGAGTTGTCTATTAAAATGTTTCCTTGGCTGATTTTGGGTGTGTTTATGATGCAGGTGATGCTGTTTGGTGCTAGTGACAGCCATGAGGAAGATAAGATAATGCAGATCACTCTGGTATTCAACCACTTTGGTAAGAGATTAGTCCAAAGGATGCCGAGATGCAGATTTGGTTTTATCCATGTAGTTAACAACGACTACACTCATTGGGAAATGTATGCCATTGGTGGTAGCAAGCATCCTACAATTATTAGTGAGGGCAACCGATTCGTAGCCCCAGACAGCAAAGATGCTAAACAGGTAATATATACTCAAATCTTGGTGTGCCTTAGTAGAACATCATTTTTCTCCTGTTAGTATCACCATCAATATTCGTCACGATTAATTGTAATATACACATATAATTGGACCATATCTTGCATGTTATTCAACTACAGAAAAGATCCAAGCCATTTCTTCCAATCTTCCTCTTACCAAGCACATCAAAAACACCACTTTACTCAAGGACCCAACAAACAAATTCTATTGGCATGTGTTTTGTTCTTCACTATTATAATATTACTACTTAAAACTTGTGTGTTGCTGCAGCTGACATGCATTATTAATACTTAAAAGTCATTTGGTAGCATTGATCTAAGTTAAGAAATTTTATTTCCTAAAGTGTCAACACCTTCTCATGCATCACTTGTTCTTGAATGTGTCCACATGTATGGAGGATAAAGAATAGTTTATGCTATATACTGAGTTTGTATTGCATTCTTATTGTAAGAAATTCCTATAAAAAGAACTCCTGTAGTGGTTTAAGTAACATGCAAAATGAATTCATGAAAGTGGAATGATAACCGAAAGACAGTGACATAATTTGGTGTTTTGGTGTTGGTGAAGATAACAAAGAGGGAATACTCACTTGAGCCAGAGTGGAAAAAATGGCAATGGAGATCAATCAAGGATGAGGTAATTAATGGAGCTTTTTTCATAGAAAGTGGGCCAGATCTAACCAACAGACCCTTCACAAGGAAGGACATGATATCCTCCAGGCCTGGCACATATGTGGGAAGGCTCACTCGCCATGCTGGAAGCCTTAGATGCATTGTGGGCAAGCCTTGTTAGACATCATCACCATTCTGCTAAAAAGGGTTAGACAAGGAAATTTGTTCATGGAAATTACACCAAAATGTTTTAGTTATATTTCCCGAGATAGCTTGTGTATATACAGTGTAAGGTATGGTGTGTTCCTTTTGCATACACACGTATGCATGTAAAGATACAAAGTAGGTACTGTTGTATCAACTGGTGCGTAGCTTTAGTTGTTTATTTATCAGTGTGACAAACCAATTCAGTCACTGTTTCTCTTTCTTTGAGTCTCGCCTTTCTTTCAGATGTATCAGAAAAATGGATCTTAATGCAGTTTAAATCATCTTTACTTATTTCCATCTTTAATCACAGTTATGGTAGAGTTCCGTCAATGAAAATATCTGATTAAAAAAGTTTCAAATAATTTAGGAATATCGTCACTAGTTCAGTTATTTAATACATCCTTTATCACTTTAAAGAATGTTACTGACTTTATGTAAAACAAAATAGTAATTGAAAATATACATCATAACTAGTTATTAAATCAAATTTTAATTATAACGTTTCATTTTCCAAAAAACAATAACGTGTAAGTTTAGTTCATCCAGAATAAATATATCAATTTTATCTTCTCACATACCCTAAACCCTAAAGTTTTTTACATTATTAAAAGTATAATAGAAAGTACACTACAAGAAAATCATTAAATATAAACTAATTTTAAAAATAAAAAATAATTAGTTACTATAATGACTAAATTAGATATCATTTTAGAGACTAAAAAAATTATTGGTTTATAATATTGATATATAGTTTCTAAATTGGTATCTAATTAGCAACCAAGGTTTTAACTACCAATTATTTAGATTTTAAATTTTGTAGCAAAAACCTTGGTTGCTAATTAGATACCAATTGATTTATGGGAAATCATGTCACCTCCCAGATGAGTTGGAACACAAAACATATTGGGCATTAAAGCTTGTAAATCTTGATCCTAAAGTTGTTGGAGAGAAAAGAAAAATCCAACTCCATGAACATGAAGAAATGACATTTAATGCTTATCAATCCTCAAAGCTCTACAAGAAATGTGTCAAAGCTTATCATGACAAGAAAATCCTAAAACGAAATTTCCATCCAGGCCAATCAGTACTTTTGTTCAATTACAATTTTAGACTTTTCCCTAGAAAATTGAAATCTAAATGGTCAAACCCATTTCTTGTCAAAGAAGTTAAATCCTATGGAGTAGTGGAGCTGGAGGACCTAGAGTTACACAAAAACTGGGTAGTCAATGCTCAAAGGTTGAAGCCTTATCTAGGTGGTGATATTGAAAGGTTCACCACAGTGATTAAGTGAAGGATATGTAAAAGAAACATGCGTCAAGTTATGTGACGTTAAATAAGCGCTTTTTGGAAGGCAACCCAGTGTTTTGTTCCTAAGATTTATTATGTTATTTGTGTTTTATAATGCTTAAGTTATTTGTTCTTTTAAACATTGGGTTTGATGAATCAATTGTTAGTCTAAATAGGTGAAACCATGTTTTTTTTTACTTGAAAATGAACAAAAGAACACTTATATTTAATGAAATTTGTAAAAAAAAAGAAAGTTTTTCAAAATTTTATGATTTTGATGCAGGGAAATCTCGCTCAGCGAGATGGACCTACACCAAAAGGTTGCTCTCGGGTTTCATCTCGCTTGGGTGAGAACCCACTAACAAGATTGTCATGTCAACCTCGCTTAAGCGAGAATTCACATAGCAGGTTTTTAAAAGGAGTGTTGAGGGAAGTTTCTTATTTCAAAAATCCCTCTCAAACTTTCTCTAAACCTCTCTACGTATTTTCTTTTCCCATTCTCTTCTTCAAGTTTCTTTTACTCAAAAGCAAAATTTTCTTTCTTTAGAATTGCCATGTAAGTGTTCTTGCATAAATCTCTATATGGTTTCCTTTTCCTTAATTATTTTCATTTTTTCTATTTATATTTCCAAAAATATTTTGGTTATAAGGTTTGTGTGTGCATGCTTGTGTGAATCTTTGGATATTTACTAAATACTTTTCATATAATTATGATTAAAAAAATTTAGAGTGCTTTGTGTTATTTGTGCTATCTTTGATTAATTTGAATGTTAAACCAAAGTAACCTTCATGCATATAACTCGTTATTTTTGGATGCACACCAAGTGTTTGATAAAATGCCAAACTTGTTAAAAATTTGCAAAATTATGATTTGGTAATTGTGGCTGGATTATGATGTTTGCAAAAACAAGAATGGGTCGTACCAAGTCCATAACTGGCATAAACCCCATTGCGTAACCAAAGGTAAAAGGGTCAAGATTACTTCAACCTCTCCAAAACCTCAACCAATAAGCCTCTTCAGAGATAGAGAAAAACATTAGAGGTAAGAGAAAATTAAGAAATGGTCCTTTATATAATAGAGGAGGGTACTGTAGATATGGCCTTCAACAAGAGAGGGGTGAATTGTTTAAGAGGGGTTTTTGAAAACTTTTTCAGGTTTAAAAAAATTCTTTGTGTAAATCCAGAACAGGAATCAAGTTAGCCAAGAATTTAAGCAGTTATACAGCAAAGCAACAGAAAAATAATCGGTTTTTTCTTCGAAACAATCGGTTGTTTATATCAGCAAAACTTAAAGCAGAATTTAAATGAGTTCAATCCTGCTTTTCCAAAAACACAATTTTGAGATGCCAAGACATTTTCAAAGTTGGATTTATCCTTTGAAAGCTTATCCACAGTTTATACAAGGTAGTGAACCTTCTTTTCTAGAGATTCACAATTTTCACAAACAAGAGAGTCACACTTGCAAGAAGAGTTTTTGTAAAGCATTTCAAGATTTTCAAAATCAGTTTTTGAATTTTTCCAATTCTTCTTCCAGTTCCTTGACTCCGTTTTCAAACCAGTTGTTCATTCCTTTCATTCGGTTGTTCAAGAGATCCAATCGGTTAGCTTCTTCATGAGTTTCTTTAAAAGCTTGAAGCAATTGACTATAGTTTTCAGCATTTAAAGAGGTACAAGAACTTACACTGCTTTTACTACTTGAATCATCTTCCTTTTTAGCCATCAAACATAGATTGGCTTTTTTTTTATCTTTACTTGAAGAGGAGCTTGATGAGTCATTATTGCTAGCTTTTCCTGATTTTCTTTTCTTGTCATGTTTCTTGAAGTTCTTCTTTTCTTTGTTTAGACATTTAGCTTTAGTATGTCTCTGCTCAGCACATTTAAAAGTATGCATATTTTTTAGTGTTAACCTTGGTAGAGTTTTTGTTATCATACCTTTTGGATGAGTTACTCTTGCTTATTCTTTTCTTTAAGAATTTTTTGAGTTTCTTAAACGGCAGGCTAAGCACTTTCTCATTCTTTGTGTAAATCCAAAATAGGAATCAACTTAGCCAAGATTTTAAGCAGTTATACAACAAAGCAACATAAAAACAATCGGTTGTTTATATCTCCAAAGCTTAAAACAAAATTTAAATGAGTTCAGGGTAAGAGAGAAATACACCAACAGTTTATATTGGTTCACTCTTAAGCCAAGAGCTACATCCAGTCCCCAAAATACAACAGGGTAATCCACTAAGCAATCAAACCAGATTACAAAACACAAAACCACAAAAGTAGTGACCTTGAACCCTTCAAGAAACACACTACCTTTAGCAAACCACACCAAGAGTATTGATCTTGAACACCTCAATAACACAACACTTCTTGGCAACACAACACCAGAAATACAATAGCTTTAGAAAGGATTACACCTTATCACAGTACAATCTAAATTGAATACAATTGCAATCCTATTCCACTTTTTCTTGAAAATTCAAAGCTTGATGTGAATCTTGAAATCTTAGAATCAAATTTATCAAACTGCATTTCTCTAAACAGTTATCTTACTTGTTTGAAAACATAAACAAACCATTTATATTTTCCAAAGATTGGTCAAAGCATTTAATGAAGGAGCGTATTGAGTTAGAAAACATTTAAAATAGATTCACCATTCAAAACTGAATTTTGTTAGGATTTTCAAAGAAACAATCGGTTGAAACCACAAAATAATCGATTGTTTGACTTGACAGTTAAGTCAAGCAAACCAAAACAGTTTTCAACCTTTCTCAAAACTCCTAAGAGCAAAATAACCGGTTGATTCGACAAAATAACATGTTTTTAACTTAGTTGGAAAAACACTTGATTTCAAAATGGTTTTAAATCACATCAGTTTTAGATTCAACAAAGGAGTGGATCACACTTTATTCTACCCAGATCCCACCCAAACACAACAGCAACACCAACCTTTCATCAAATACCTTGGATTTGGATTCTTCAAAGCACATGATCACTCTTGATCAACAGGTACAATTGCGGTCGGAGGAATTTGACCCTTTCTTAAATGGGTTGATTGAAATAAATTGAATGAAGCTAACAAACCCAATGCCAAAATATGTCCTCGAATTTTATGCAAATGCCTTGAAGAATGGTCAAAACCCTCAGGAGAAGTGATATGAGTTTAAAGGAATATGGATTCCCTATGATTGAGCCTCTATCAGTGAAATTTTAGGGAACCCATTGTAGTGAAAGTAAGGAATTGAATGCACCTATAAGAGTGATGTGAGTTGATTTTAGGATTGTTCATTTTATGGTGTGACACTTTACTTAGATTGAGGTTTTAGAAATTTAAGAGTGAAAACCTAAGAAAAATCCCCACTGGACATTAACTTAACCAAGTGGTTAAGTAGATGTGAAGGTTCATTTCACAAAGGCAAAGATCAAAAGACAAGATATGGTGAGAATAGATGCAAAAATCAAATGATGAAGACAAAACCGAAAAAAAAAAAACAATATAATGAAGGAAACAAAGACAATGAACATAGAATGGAAGAAGGAAACTTATGGAAAATGAGAGTGATGTTCACGCCACTTGATGGGTGGTAACCATCAAGATGAGTGGAAGGCTGCCACTTTAGAGCTTCATTCTCATCAAGAAAAGACCAAGGGAAAGGAGATAGCACTCACTCAAGCTTACACAAAATGTGCAGAGTTTCTTTACTTCTCAAAATTCAACTTGTAAAATACAATGGGTAGGCCTCCTATTTATAGGTGAAGGAGCCTTGGAAAACAAGCAAGAGGAATAGGATGGGAAAAGGGAAAAAATGGGCAGCCTTAGGCTTTGACTAAGTCAAACTCGCATCCTAGGCTTGTCCTTCTAGAAACTAGGTCAAAATGTCTTCGTAAAGGGCTAAGAACAAGCTAAAATGATACCTACACCCCCTATTATGCTAAAGGAACCTTATTCTAGCTTATCTTTGTTATTTAGACCCCTAAAGTGAGTCCAAATATTTACAACATATTTTGTCTCTTAAGCAAACCAGCAGGAAAAACATTAGATGCTCTGGTCTTTGTCCATTTCTCCCTCTGGTGAGGTTTCCACTTGTATGTTGAGATGACTTCTCATAGTATGAATGGTCATTTGCATCCTTTGTCATCTTCTTGTTGGCTTGGCTTGTATCAATGAATATTTAGGGAACCCATTGCAGTTAAAGGAAGGAATTGAATGCACCTATAAGAGGCTGAGAACCACTACCTATGGTTTCAATGAACGAGAAGTTGGTCGAGAAATATGTATCCCAAATCGCTCATACCAATTGGGACCAACGGGAAATCTCCTGAGAATCTTGAGAAAAGATATGAATACCCTCTTTCAGGTTTGGAGGTTTTATGCTGGGAAACATGGTACAAATTGGTCACATCTCTAATCTAAACATACCAAGGGTCACCTTTTGTATTTTCTCTTAAAGGAAGATTATTCTATTGATGTGGCAAAAATCATATCAAATGAAATTCATAAATTTGTCACATTGGAAGTGAATAAAAATAATCAGAAGGCAAAAGGTTTTTTGGGCTTCCTTGCACTGATCATTGCTCTCTATCAAACTCATAGGATAAAGGTCAATCCCACTGTAAAAATAACCCTCCAATTGGCAGGAGATTCACAAAGCAAAATTGTACAAATGCAGATGAAAATCCTCATGTTGGCAACCCTTAACAACATCACTCTCCAATACCGCTTGCACAATCTCCTATCCATCAAGTTGTTCCCTCATCATACCCTTCCATGAAATCTTTAATTTTGGAAAAAATGTCCTGCCTCAGAGTTACCAAGGAGTATGCAACTACAATAAGTTCTAATCACAAGAGACTAATGCACATCCACCAAGGGTTGGATAGCAATATTCCTCAAGGGTAGGCAAACCCATTGATGACCCCGGATTGGTTCACCTCCTATGTAGCATGGTCTAGGGACAAGTACTCTTTTATAGAGGGTAGGACCATTTTAATAGTGAAGTAGAGACAGGAGAAGCAGAACCATCGAGATTTGCATATGTGACCAATTAAGATAGCCATGCCCGAAAGCTAAAAGGAATAACAACACAATAACACAAAGGAAAGCCGAATTTTAACAAGTATATAACACAAGAATAAAGTGGCATAATGGAAATGAAGGAAAAGGATGGAAGAAGAAAGCTTATGGTGTGAATTGAGAAGGGACACGCCACTTGGAGTATAGTTTCCTCCAAGATGAGTGTAGAGGGCCGCCACTTGAGAGCTCTCAAACTCACTCAAGATAAGACCTATTGCTAGAGCAAACAATCCTCACACAATTTGTACAGAGTTTTCCTTCTTCTATAAAAGGAGGAAGGCACCCTATTTATAGGAGATGGTGCCTTGGAAACCAAGAAGCAAGGGTAGGATGGTAAATGTGTGAGGGGGCTTCCTTTAGGGTTTGACTAAGTCAAAATCACACCTTAGGCCACTTCTTCTATAAACTAGGTTAAAAACAAGCTAAAATGATAACTACACCCCCTATTGTGTTAAAGGCACCTATTATAGCCTATCTTTCTATTTGGACCCCTAAAGTGAGCCCAATTTATTTACAACTTGGTTTATTCTTAAGAAGACTAAAAGGAAGAACATTTGATCTTCTGGTTTTTGCCCATTCCTCTTTCTGGTGAGGTCTGCAAGATCCTTGGAGGGGTCTTCACTTGAAAGTTGAGATGACTTCTCATAGTGTGAATGGTAATTTGAGTCCTGATCATCTCCTCCTTGTTGGTTTGGATTGTATCATGCCCCCCAAGTTTGAGAGAATTCGACCTCAAATTTAGAATTCCTGCAGATAACTTAGTTAGTTTGTTCACATATAAAAGAGTGCAAGGTGTGGAAAGTGAAACAAACTTATGTTCTTTGAGCTTGGGGAGTTCAAAAAGGCAAGCTCTTCGTACAAGCCATGTTGGGAAAGAATAAAAAAATCCTCTAAAAAGGTGAGAACCCTTAGGAGGTGTTTGATGTTCATCCCAAAATTTCTTTGTCCAAGATGTCAAGTAATTGGTTTTATTTGGTAATTTAAAAGATAAGGAAGAAGGACACTTTGGAGGTGCAATTTGTAGCATGGCACGAGTCAACATGATTGATTTGGTTCTTTCTTTCTCTTTTTCATTTTCTCTTTTGCTTTTCATTTTTATTTGGTCCTCGTGGACCTTTCTTAGAGAAAGAGATTTTAAGGTGATCTTGTGCCCATGGAAGGTGAAAGAAATGTCATTAGTAAGGCCATCATGTAAAGTCTTTTTATCAAATTGCCATGGCTTTCCTATAAGAATATGTGTGGCTTCCATAGATACAACATCACACAAGACCTCATCCTTATATTTTCCAATTTGAGAAGGCTTTGAGGAATTGTTTATTGATCCGATCGGTCATCGGTAGTCGATGACGTCAGCATCAGAGAACCACGTGGACCACTCGCAGGGTGACACGTGGACTAAGTGGCAGAGAGGTAGGGGGACGATCGCCAAGAGGGGTGATCG
>Ga0123342_1010613_pt1 | contig 10455 bp, 6 predicted proteins | sample Turbeawhitnodule_FD_89960 | JGI IMG/M metagenome (GOLD analysis project Ga0123342, IMG submission 89960) | Root nodule microbial communities of legume samples collected from Mexico - Turtle bean Mexico white nodule | ecosystem: Host-associated > Plants > Roots > Nodule | place: Mexico: Nepantla... | reverse complement strand
TGAGTTTAGGCTCCATTCACCCCCCCCCCCCCCCCTTAGAACTGACTATTCCTAACCCCCTCCCCCAAACAACCCAAGGCAACTAAAATTAAACATCTTCTTCCCTTTTTTTTTTTTTTTCACACTTTTTCTCATTCGTCTATTCTTTTTTCCTTGCTTTCTTTTCGTCCCCTCCCCCCCCCCCCCCCCTCCCCCCCTCCTTTGAGTCAATTGCACCTTCATTAAATAGGTATGGAGATCTTATATTTATTTCAAGTAAGATAGCTAACATGTAATAAGATTATAGTTGCTTACTTTCTAGCCTTTTAAGGTTGGTTGTTATGGCTTGGTAGATAGTGATCAAATAGGATGTTATGACTAGAAAATGATAGGATCATAGTTGCTTACTTTTTAGGATTTTAAGGTTAGCTATTATAGTTAGGTAGGTAGTCATAAAATAGGAAATTATGCAATATTCACACTCTTCTACGGTAGATTTTGGATTACATTTGGCAGGGAGGTTTCATTATTAGACTAAGTCTATATGGTCAAATTAAATGATTTCTTATGCAAGTTGAATTTCTCTATCCATAGAGAAGTTGATATGTTCATATATTATTGCCAATGGACCAATACATGCTCTCAAAATTTGAGCTTGGAATAAGAGTAGAAGTCATATGAGATATTTACTTGATTAGACTCGGATAATACTTTTAGCCATAACATTTAGCTTCATGTTTTTCATTAATAAAAATTGAATTTCAAAACTAGCAAAAGAGGTGTAGAATCACGTGAGTCCCTCAACTATTACATATTCTTACACAAGATGTCATTGATGCAAATGGCATGACATTTCAAGTCATATAGTCCATTTAAGAACCAAAGGTTGCCCCTTTTTACATATAAATACCATGTCTTGTCATTTTCCCATCATGTACTTCATTCATTGGTGTGAATATCTCTTTTTCACAAACTCTTTCCATTTCAATAAAGGAGATTTTGGAAAAAATGGGACTTTTTCAAAGACACTCTTGAACTTCTATAGGATTTTTTATTAATCCCTCAATTTTTTGTTAGAAAGGATGAATCCATTACAATTTCAACCCCTAGGACCATGAACAAGTCACATGTCTTGAGAGCAAGAACCTTGCCAACAGGGGTAACACTAGTACAAAAATTAATGACGGTTAAAAAGGACATATAAAGTCGTTATTCCAGGTGTCGTTATAAATAAGACATTTATAACGATGGTTGGGGAACCGTCGTTATAAATGAATTATAACGACATGTATAACCAACCGTCGTTACTTTAGCTACTATATACTTATTTAAAGACGGTTCCTCTTGGAACCGTCGTTATAAGTGTGTCTCTTTAAAAAAATGGATTAAAGGTAGTCATAACTAGTCTAATGAGTTAAGCGAGGAATACTACCCAAATCCTAAAAAAATGCAGAAGAACATGGAAATTCAATAATAAAAGTTGATAAATTAGAACATAGGGGGTTTTATTAACAAAACAATAAAGAAGTACCAAATAAGGATTCGTTAGGTTAAGACATAAAAACAATAAAAAATGCAGTGAAAGAGAGGATCACCTTGAGCACCGTTTTCCTTGTCGTTGTCGTCGTTTTCTTCATTGTCGTCAGCTTCGTCCTTCACGTCTTCTACAACGGGAGCGTCGTCATCCTGACAACATGCTCAGAAATTATACACCAAACGTCAATAAGAGAAAGGAGTGGAAAGTGTTTTGCGAATTAAAACAAGAAAAAAAAAAAGAAAATTAGTGAGGGAGAACCTGGGGTTGGGGTTTCTTCCTCTGTGTTGCGTCGTCAACGAAAAGAACCATGGTTGGGTGTGCTAGAGAGGGTAGGATTGGGATTTTGCAGTTTCACTCGGTGCGTGGGTTCTGATGGGCTGTGAGGGGGAGCACTGGCGCAAAGCTCTAGAAGCAACACACGGTTGTCCATGCAGGGTCGCGATGCAGCACAGTGGAAGGGTTTTGAGTCGCAGTGGACGTGGTGGAGCGGGGCACAACAACGCGTTGGTGTGGGGCACAAGGGCGCGGGGCGTGGTGGTTGCAGGGGCGCGAGGCAAGCGACATAGGTAGAGGGGTGCGATGACAGCTTAGGGTTGTGGCGGCAGTGCCGGAGATTCGTGGCGGGGGAGGTGGTTGTGCGACGAAGGGAAGAATAAGGTGTTTTTGAGAGTGAAAAAGTGAAGAGTGGGTAGCGAAGAAGCTTTAGGGCGAGATTTTAAAAGTATGTAAATATACCCTACAACTACGATTCTATAGAGAACCATTTTTATAAGTGTCTGAAAGTGATTTATAAAGACGGTTCTACAAAGAACCGTCGTTATAAGAGTCTGAAAGTGATTTTTAAAGACAGTTCTACAGAGAACAGTCGTTATAAGTAGTTTATATTTACAAGTTTGCCACCGCCCTTTTTTTTACGATGGTTTTGGTTTAATCGTCTTTGTATAGTGTCGTGATATTAATATTTTGTACTAGTGTAAAGATGAAAATTCACCAAGAAAAACAAAGGTGAAAATCATAAGAAGTATTCTTATCTCATTGTTACTCGTCCAAGTTATTCTTGGTTTGAGACAATATAGTTGACTTCTACAATAACATTATTATTAACTTTGAAGGAATGACTATCTTTTATAAGAAAGTGGATAATTTCTTCTTCTACTCTTCCAACCTTTTTATCATTAAGCCTTATGAAAAAAATGAATGTGAGAATTTCTTTTACTCATATATATATATATATAAATGGTGTTATTTTCTTTTTTCTCCATAAGAGTCTAACTTCAAATCATAAATTCTAAATTTCTTCAAAAAGATTAATATTTTCCCTTCATAACTTCACTCTAATAATTGAAAACCTCGTGAAGGTTCCTTAATTTTTCTGAAGAGAAAATATACATAGAATCCTTAATTCATCAAAGAAATAAAATTAGTTCTGAGTAAAGATCTAAGAGTGTCATTTAAGAAAAAAAATCATTTAAGATTAAGGGTGGTAAAAAAATCTAATTGAGTCAAACTACTAAAAATTCATTTACTTAAATTTAATTTTTGTACATACCCCAATTACGACCGATTACAATCAAACAATAACTGTTTGTTTAATATTATATTTAAGACACATAAATCAGACTATAAATTGGTTATAGGTTACTAGTGGTTATAATTACTATTATAAAATCCATTTATATTTCATGATAACCATTCATTCAATGTTTTTCTTAATGGTATGAGTCTAACAAGACTTATAAATAAGTGATGACTCTCTCAATAAGAGGACACACTAAACTCTATTTTATACTCTTAGCTCTTAGCTCTTTGTTAAGAATTTATGATCATCTTTGTGCTCCTATTGACTTAAGCATCAGAGAGCCTTTTGCAAGTGGATCTCCCTCTCTCATCAGAGACCAACTGAAAGCTCATTCCCCGAGGAACACGCAGCCCTCACCGAGTTGCACTCTCCGATTTCATTTCCGATAGAAACATTTAGCGTCCACCGTGGGGCATGGTAAAACTTTTTCCAAGACCACTACAAAAATCTGGACATACACTCTCAATATGAGTATCCAACAAGAAAACACAAATCAACCGATAGGGGATCGCAAAAAAAAACACAAGGAATACCTACCTAGAATTGTGAGAGGCATCCTGGGCCAAATGCGAGGAAAAATGGAACAATATTTGGCATCCCTAAGAGAGCAACACAGGGCAAAATTGCTGGTATTGCATGATCAGATAACTCGTATGGACAACAACAACTCGCTCAACCAAGAGCACAACAACTCACTCAACCAAGAGCAAACCAAAAATAATACAAGTTTAATCAAGAACAAGAAACGTTCAACTAAGAGCACAACAACATGCTCAACCAAGAGCAAAGCAAAAATACAAGTTCAATCAAGAACTAGAAATGCTCAACCAAGAGCACGACAACATGCTCAACTAAGAGCAAAGCAAAATAATGCAAGTTAAATCAAGAACTAGAAACACTCAACCAAGAGCACGACAACACGCTCATTCAAGAGCAAAGCAAAATAATGCAAGTTCAATCAAGAACGAAGCATGTTCAACCGCGAGCATAACTACATAATGCAAGTTCAATCAAGAACAAAACATGTTCAACCACGAGTATAACTAGAAACCAAATCCAAACGGGTCCAAGCTAAACTCGTCCATCCTTCAAATAGAGCCACCTTTACATCTTCTTGAATTTCGAGCTGGGGGACTTATGTACATATATACCCCCAATTATGACCGGTACATTCAAACTATAATTGTTTGTTTAATATTATATTTAAGACACATAAATCAGTTATATGTTACTAGAGGTTATATTTACTATTATAAAATCCATTTATATATGATAATCATTCAATGTTTTTCTTAATGGTTTGGGTCCAACAATACCTATAAATAGATGATGACTCTCTCATTAAAATGACACACTAAACTTTATTATATACTCTTACTCTTAGCTCTTTGTTAAGAGAATTTATCACCATCTTTATTATCCTAATGACTTAAGCATCAGAGAGTCTTATGCAGGTAGACATCTTTCTCATCAGAGACCAACTGAAAGGTTGTCCCTTGAGGAACATGCAGTCCTAATCGAGTTGCACTCCCCGGATTCATTTCCGGTAGAAAAAATTTTAATTTTAATTCATATTTTATAATTTTTTCAGATTAATTTTTTATTTTGTTTTAAAAGATTAAAAAAATAAAAAATATGAATTTTCAATCTTAAAATTTATAAGATGCGCACAACGATAAAGAGAGGCGTTAGTCTCTCGCGGCACCAGGCACAGTTTTTGTTGCGAGTTTCATTTTTCCAAACCATTATCTGAATTGTTTATGTTCCTTGTATTTTCACTTCCCCTCCATTTTTAGTTTGTTTTATTTCTAAGCTAAATGACAATGTCACTAATCTTTAATTCATCACGAACAATTTTAATCAAAATTTTAATAATATACACACACATGTTTTCATATTTAATTAATTAATTTGATTTTTTGTTATATCTTAAAGATATATGTTGAATCTAAAATTCAATTAAATCAAAATAAAATAATAAAATATATGCCAAATTGAAAACAGGACAAAATTCATTATTTTTTTTTTATATTATGAAGAAATGAAATCACTTGCAAATATAAAATATTAAAATTATAATTTAACCCTTTTTTAACATATAAATGTACGTTATCTGGTTCATTAAAGAAAAACATTTCATTAAAGATATCATTAATGCATCTTTACTGTAAATTTTAGTGTATTTGCCATGTGAATTTGATGATTTTTTTAAAGTCTAATAGTACTTTTAAGAGTCCGTTAATGAGATTTTTTTAATATTTTATATCAGAAAGGAAGGAATAATGAATTAGCATGCAGTTTGTTAATAAGCAATAATAATACATCCTCCGAGAAGCGTATATATATAAATGAACATAAATTAAAATAAACAAAAAAATCGAGAGAGAGAATTTGAAAAGGGAAAATGGCGGGCACGGTGGCAGTGATGGAGCAATCGGTGAAGGTGAGAGACCAATGGGAGATATGCTTCGCTCGCTTCATCCCCTATCCCTCTCTCCCTTCCTCTTCCGATCTCCTTCCTCTCCCTCCTCGCCTCCGCACCCTCCCTCCTCGCGGCAGCTGGATCTCCTCCTCCTCCGTCGCCTTCCTCCGCCTCTCCTCTCGCCTCTCCTCTCACCTCTCCCACCTCCTCCTCACCATCTCCTTCAACGCCGATCTCCTCGTCAGTTCCTCCACTCCAACTCTTCAATGTTGCGATTGCTTTTTCTTCATTAATAATAACCTTATTTGTTTCGTTCCTTTTTCGGACGACAACGCCTTCAATTTGAATTGTGAGCTCGGTGTGTTTGAATAATGTGGCAGGAAGAGCACTACGTCTCCAAGCTGCATTTCACGTGGCCTCAGGTGTCGTGCGTTTCTGGATACCCCGCCAGGGGCATCAGAACCGTGCTAGTTAGCTACAGAGATCCCCTAGGCGAGGCATGATTCTTTTTATCTTTTGCAAATTGGTTGTATATCATATTTTTATCCAACATGACAACTACTGAAATTGCTCAATTCAAAATCAGTTTTGGATTCAGAATCAATTCTTCAATGTGAGAAACGTATGAACATTTACCTAAAATCGCATGCCCCTGTTGCAGTGTAAATGACGCATGTTAGGAGTGAAGCTGCACAGAGTAGCATATAAGATTTTGTTAATTGGACGTGGAATTTAGTTGGAAACTCAAGTCAGTGATGAAAATTCAAACGCACTATTAGTTGATATTTGAACGTGATTTTGGATAACTAGATATGAAATATGCACTTAATTGAATTACGCTTGTCTGATAGAAATAGAATGCTTTTTCTTTGGATTGCATAGCAGGAGACTTTTTAATTCCCTCTGTGACTTGTGTAAACTTTGTAGATACGATAACTCAATGATGGCTCCTTCAGTATTGTTGATTTGTCATTTATGTAAGAACAGTAGCAAACTGGAGATACAATGTTGATTCTTGATCTTCTAATTGTAACATCTCGTGGTGGTTGGGTTGGTAGGGTGTGAGTGAATGTGACACTATTATGTGGAGATTTACCTGGCTAAATTGATTAATGGACAGTTAATGCAAGTTTTACACAGCTACTTTTCCTCTGGCAGATTCAAAAGTTTGCTATGCGGTTTCCATCAATCTATGAAGCAGAGTCATTTATCGATGTTTTAAAGGTAATTGACAAAAATATGCGCAACCTTGGGGCTGAACTTCTAAGACCACATTCTCCCTTGTCAATTCTTGATGATTTGTGTTGCTTCGTAGGAGATTCTGAAAGGTGACAAGAACCCAGAACCTTTGAATACCGACTTTGGTTCTGAAATTTCATCGCAGTCAGAGTTCATGTCAACAAACGAACACTCCTATAGTAGGTACAAAGGAGTTTGCGGGATTGGATAAATAGGAGGATGTAACTGAGTTCTTAGGCCTTGATAGATTGTTAAATAACCTTTCACTGATCTATTGTCTGTTTTTCCACATTTATCTAGAGTAGATATATGTTTTCATTACTCATATTATAGTTGACTTAGCATGTTTGGAGGAAACATCTCCATAAACGCTTTTAGGAGAAAAAAATCAAAAGCTAAAATGAAATTAACTTGTTCATAAATTAAATTTAGCTTATGCATCAATTAAAAATCAAATTTTGAAGAAGCTAACAGAAAACAAGTTTTACAAATTAACTTATTCATGTTAATTTTGACTTATTGAGAAACTGATTTCATTTTCTCTTTTTATTTTTTTTCTCTTAGAAATAATTATGGAGACGTTTCTTCAAACAAAACCCTGAATTATGTCGAAGACATGGAATGAATACTGACTTTGTTGTATTTGTAGGGCTTGTGAAGAACTGAGCTTTATGACTCCGGTTGACAATTACATTCCACAATTGCCACTATTTGTGAATAATGAGGTGGGGCAACCTTCAGAATCCGAAGCAAAGGGAACAACACCCAGTCACAACTTTGAAGGCATGCTCCCAGCCTTGCCACCCAGTTTTTCCTCATTACTAATGGATTGCTCTCAGAACAAGCATGGTTTGTTACCTTTTTGTTTTAACCTAATATTTGCTATGATTTCTATCACAGCCTATTTCATTTGATTAAAATCATATGTTGCAGAACAACCAACTGTTTCGGAGGAAATTGAGCTCAAATCCCAAATTGTGGTACATATTTTTTAATTTTGACTGGTTGATGCTTTGATTAACACAATCACATTGATATGATGCTCATTATAATATAAGTTTTCTCTAAGATGCAAATATTTTGAGAGTGCAACTTCTCTACCATTAACATAATGTTTCTTTCTCTTTGATGTAGAGGTATATGGAAGATTCTTCCTTCCAAGGTAGCAATCCTTTTTTTTATTGCATATTAGTCTCTTACATCGTATAACCATGATGTGCCGTTTATTTATTAAGATCATTGTTTCCCTTTCCCCAGTCCTAGGGCAGAATACTAATGGAAAATTCAGAAAGTTTTTATTTTTGTTTGGTTTGAATATGAATTTATGCACCTCGTATCACCGGTAGTTTTAGTTGTGCTATCAAAGCTTAGGTATTAGTAGAGGTCATGTGCTAGATCCATGTACAGTCTTCCAAATTGTGTCCAAGAGATTCCTGATCCATTTTCTTGTCATTAGATATGTTGATTAAGGTGGAGAAAGTTATCAGCGAATTGGGGGGTGATATGTCCCTTTAGTTGTCCACTCCAGGGAATTGAAAATGACTAACTGGCATCTTAGCATCTCTCCCCGCTTACTGCACCTGAAGCACGAGACCTTCACCGCATATTTCCCAACAAATGTACAGCGGACTTCTTTCTTCACTGTGAGGCTAAATTTTTTCTTGGTATCTTTTGTTGGTCAGCAAAACAGCAATGTCAGAAGAAAGGCAATGCATGATAGATCAGTGTTTCGCTAGTGAAAACATATAAAGTGGTTTCTGTTTAAGAAACCTTAGTTAAAACAATGATCTCAGAACAATTGTAATCTGGTATAGTACAAAAATATTAACAATGTGCTTCTCTCCATTTTGGCACATGATGTGGAGTCTAGCAAAATCGAGTCATTACACCCCTGTTTTCAATTATGGGCTAAATTCATTTAGAAATTCACCAGTACAAAATTTTCAAGTTATTCTCATCTTATTGTTACTCTAGCCATGTGTTTGGTTGCTCATTCCATTGCTTAAAAGTTAAAACGTAGAGCCAACCATGCACCAAGTGGATGAGTTGAATATTGATTTTAGGACAAAAGTAAAGGGCTACCTAACCATCTGCTGCTACAGATTTTGCTTAGGATTAGGAGACTGAAGAGGCAGAAAACTAATTACGTGGAAAGTCCAACTCGAGTAAACGGAGAATAACAGCTAATTTCTTTTATTGTTTAACAGGTAACAAAAGAAGGTATTGTGACCATCAAATCAGTTAGTCCACGTAGAAAACAGATAAAATTTAGATACAGAATCTTCCGTAGTGCTTGTTTTTTTTAGCATTAGAATCAAAGTTTTAATCAATAAGCAATTTTCTATCATGCTAGATAGTGAAGTAAAATTATAATTTTGATTGAAAAATAGTATAAATAACGTCTTAGGTATTTTACCTAAGTTTTTTTTCATTAGGTCATGTATAGACACTTTAAGTACCAATTGATACTGAGAAAGAAAAAGAATACAGATATAACAGGTGATACGAGGAAAAATTGTAAGTGTTATTTAGGTGTGTGATATACATACAAGAGGTGTTTATTATGTATTGCTACTAACACAACAATAAAAAAGTTATATGAAAAAAAGTTCATGAATGAAAATATTATTTTATATAGATTTTATAAACATGAGTGGTTTAAATAATTTTCTTCAATTTTAAATAATTCATAGATACGAGATCAATTAAAATGAATAAATCTCTTTAATTTTAAATAATTTACTTGTTAAGATTATAAACGTTAGGTTGTTAGATTTTTATCATTCAATCAACCATAAATACATATTATTATGGGATTTAATTCAATTTTAAGATTTGATTAGTGATGAGTAGTTTGATTACTGTTATTAGTGACTAGTTATAATATTGTTTAAGTTATTTTGTAAAGGGTGTATAATAGTTTTTTATTATTTAATAAAAATATTACTTTCTCTTATTATATCCACTTATAAAAAAAAGGGCTTATGTAATATTCATATTAAAAAATATTTTTATTTACAACTTTTATTAGAAATGTTCTGTAAGGTTAAATGAAAAACTGGAGTAGGAAAAATGAAAAATGAGGAATCTGTACTAGGATTCTTTTCTTGAAATTCCTCACCTTGTTTGAATCCGCTTATGGAGAGGGAGGAGCGTCTAATGCTTTGTTTGCTTTGTTTTATAATATTTAAAATAAAAAAAATGCTTAAATGACTTTAGCTATTTTATAAGGTGATTTGTTCAATGCAATAATATAGGTGATTCATAGGAGTGTGTTTTACAGTTTCCAAGTAATAGAACAGATGAGATGCCCAAATACAACCAACAAGACCAAAACAAAATAAAACAGATAATAAGTTGCAGCAAGATGTTCCCGCATAGTATGCATCTTACGTAGCATGGGATGACTTTTTTCCACGTTGGTCTTTTCAGAGTTGATTGTGAGAGATTTTTGGTTGGGTTTCTCCGTAACTTAGGCATTTACTCCTTGTCAACAAGGCATTGCTCAAATATTATTGTCTTACTAATGACTTAGCTTGTGGTACACTTACTATGCTACATTATATATATATATATATATATATATATATATATATATATATATATATATATATAGAGAGAGAGAGATTTATTTTTTTTTTTTTTTTTTTTTTTATATATAAAATATTTTTTTTCTTTTTTATATATTTTTTTTTTTTT
>Ga0123342_1010612_pt1 | contig 10456 bp, 8 predicted proteins | sample Turbeawhitnodule_FD_89960 | JGI IMG/M metagenome (GOLD analysis project Ga0123342, IMG submission 89960) | Root nodule microbial communities of legume samples collected from Mexico - Turtle bean Mexico white nodule | ecosystem: Host-associated > Plants > Roots > Nodule | place: Mexico: Nepantla... | reverse complement strand
GAACCTCCCTCTTTCCATACACATCATGCACCTTCAAGATCACCATAGCTCCTAGGAGGATCTTGCACATTTCAATCCATAGCTTCCGCACCCTTGATCATAAATCCGAGAAGAGCTCCATGAATTTGCCATCAGAACCAATATAAACTATTTGTGTATCTCTTTCTTCCCTTAAACTCCTTTAAATTCATTTGTTATTGCTTTACTGGTATAAACAACCGATTGTTTCGCAGAAACAACCGATTGTTTTTCTGGTGCTTTGTTGTTTTGTGCTTAATTTCTTGGCTAACTGAATTTCTGATTGAGTTTCATACAAAGGATTTTGTTCTAGCTGAAAAAGTTTTCAAAAACCCCTCTTAAACAATTCACCCTCCCTCTCGTTTAAGGCCATATATTTTAACACATGTATCATTTCATTGCACTCTTATCTCATTCCCCATGTTTTTCTTATAATTTTTTGTTCTTTTTGTATTCCTTTTTCAAAAGGAATTTATTTTCTTTTTTTCTCCTCCTTCTTTTTCTTCATTTTCTTTTATTTTTTTCTCATAGAAAACCTTCTCCATTTCAAAAATTATATCATTGTAGTTATGCACTTCAATCTCCATATCCCTAGGTTCTAGGACATTGCAATGTTCCTTAAGGTTTACCTATGTGTTGACCATAAATACTTTGTCTTGATTTTATACTATGTTTTTTATCCAACTGGCCCATCCGTGTTTCCATATTTTTTATAGAGGCTCAACAAATTGGCTTTCTTCATTTTGAAGAAACCTTTTTAGCTTCAAGCCCCCTTTTTAGGCTTGAGCAGATTCAAAGGTTTTTGGTTCTACAAGGATTCACTCCAAGCCAAGCTGAATGCAATCCTTTCTTAATCATGTAGTCTTCTTAGGCTTGGGTTTTTCTCCAAGTCAATCCTAAGCAAATTTGAAACCTCCCTTCTTTGGTTAAGGCTAGCTCTAAGCCCTTCCAAGTGAATTTGAGCTTTCTTCAGCATGAAGGACTCTTTTCGCTCAACCCTTTTGACTCCGCTCAACCTTCTAAACTTTGTAAATATATATTCTTCTCTGGCCTCAATCCGCTCAATGCATATTTTTGGTGCTCAATGTTTTGGAAGTTTTTCAATACTTGTTCTTTAAAGTGAATCTGCTTAGCCCTTTTCCATGCACTGGACACATTGTTCATTTTTTTATCCTTCTGCTTGTTTGCTATTTTTCCTTCTTTTTTCTATAAGATTCATCAACTTTTTCTTCTTTTCTTCTTTTTTTGAGTCAAACTTTGCTTTGCGAGGAATTGCATGCTTTTCAGGTGTTTTCTTCCATATATTATACTCATTATGCATGCCTAATTTTCATATTTAACATAAATAACAGTTACGACCCAAATAAAGCCAATTACATGAATCTTATTTGAAACAATGGATTTATTCATAATTATAGTCCAAGAAAAATATGATTAAGGGTTCTAAGTGTGAGTAAAATTATGTTCATCAATAGTCTGATGATAAGAAAATCACATGCAAAGTTTATTTTTTTATGTTTTGATCATAGCAAAAATTATCTGAATGATATACTTTTATCTTGAATGTTCTAAATAATGTTTTTTACAGTTTAGTATTCAATAGACCGTCTGAACGTCTATAGTTTTTGTTCATGTCAGATAGTCTGATAAACATGTTGAAAGTGTAATAAATTTTGTTATAAATACTTAATTAAGAAAAATGAAATCTTTAGAATACATATACTTACTAAACACGTGTTTAATCAAAAGAAATATAATATTTTAAAACAAAAGATTTTATTTACAAGTCTTGTGAAACAAAAAGATATTCACATTGTTTTTAGAAAACAAAAATATCTTTATTATCTCTTTTATAATTATTTTGCTTAAATATATTTTATCCGCTATGATATATTGTGATTATCTCTAAATCTTTTTTAAAAGAACAAAAGTGAATTAAAAAATTGAAAATCTTAAGTACTCTAGAATGAAAATATTTTCTCATTATGTTTTTATTTGTTTTTACTAATCCATATTTCAAATACTTTCGAATTTGTTTCTTAAGCATATTTGAAGCAAAAAAAATTAAAAGATTGCAAATCCAAGGTTTTTGTTTTTAGTGTCTGGGCAAAAAAAATGAAGATATGAAGATTTTGCAAAATCCAAAATTAACCAATTCATGTAGCAAAGGACATATTTTTTTAAAAAAATGATATATATAGGTATTGAAGGCGAAGAACGAACAAGGAAAAACCAAGAAATTCAAGTTGTTTAAGTGATCTTGCTAAAATTACAAAAGTTTATTGAGCGTGTAATCAAGTTGTTAGAGCTTTAGTCTTTTCAGTTGTGTGTTAAATCATTGTAATTCTTCATATTGTGAAATTATATACTTGTGGGCTTTCTTTGTTCTTTCTTTGGGAGTGTTATTTGTTTTCTTAAGATTTCTTAATCTCAAATGGAGGTTAAGAAGGTATAACCTGGATAAGTGAGAGTACTTATTATTACATTAAGAGATTTTAAATACTCGTTGTAACCAAGTGTGTTGGTTAGTGAAAGCTCTTATGAAATTTCTTAAGGGGTCTAGATGTAGTCAAATTTTGGGTGAATTACGATAAATTCATGTGTATCTCTTGTGTATATCTCTTATTACTCTTGTTGCTCACGCTTTGTTGTTTACTTTACTATTATTGTTAAATGATCAACAAGATGGACTACTAAAAAATTTAATTTTTATCTAGTACAAAAAGAGTTTAAGGCTCCATTCAACCCTCCCCTTTTGGAGCCAATTGTACCTACAACTATAAGTAAACATACAATATTAAGGACACTTCTCGACACTACAAAAGAAGCCCTATTGAATTTGTAATTAAGGAACAACGTGACTTAATTATGGTTCTTGAACCAAAGTTGGAAGAAAAGGAGCCCCACTAGGTCATTTTCGTCTTGCTCCTCCAAATTGGGGATGGATCTCTTTCAGCAATATTGAAAAGATTAATTCCTCATAGAAAAATGTTGATTATGGAAGAATAAGTAAATCTTACTCCTCATTAAAAAAAAGGAAAAGGTTGCACTATAATTAAGTTTAAATTTTAAGGGAAAGTCTAAGGCATGGATAATACATCCCTAATAAAAGCCTTGTGATGGAGAACCATCTTCACTTCCACGCCACCATTTTCTCAGCTAAGAGCAGAAGACAAATACAAAATATACAAAAGAAATCTTTGTATTAGTTTGTATAATTTTGTAAGTAGTACAATAATATTTCTTTTGGCTTTGTATTTTTGAGCGATTTTTAGAATAGAACAAAAATAGTCCAAGGCACTCTAGAAACCTTCACTTAGCATTTAAGCAAAGGTTTCTAGAGCACCTTTAGAAGAACCATACGATTTAGTTGTCTTAACCTTCACTATAGTTAAGTTCCACTTAACTAAGGAGAAGGCATACAAAGAGGCATGGATAGACTTTGATGAGTGACATTATTTTCTGAATTTTTAGCAAAACACTCTCTAACTCTTTCTTTCTAAAATGCTTTCAAGCGCAGTAAAAAACTCAAGGAAGCTGGCCTAATCTCTTCCTTGGTCTCTTGCACCTAAAACCTCCCTTTCCTCTTCTCCTTTTCCAAACCAATTTAGTTTTTCCTCCATCTCCCACAATTTTTCCATTCTCTCCATTAGTCCCTTCCAAAACACGAGAACCAAATTGCATCACCTTGTCTTTGCTAGATTCGGATGAAGACGAAGAAGAATTGGAAGCAGATGCAAATAGTAATCCTTTCTTAAAAATGAGGATGATTGTTTCAAATTAGATTTACAATTAATCGATTTGATGAAATTCCATGAATTACCAGCAATTACAGGAAATAAAGAGGTAGGACTCAGAGCATATCCGAAAGTCCACCTCAGAAGATTGTCAAATCTATCTCTAAAACTATGAAGAAAAAAATCCTTAAATTATGTTATATATATATATGTGTGTGTGTGTGTGTGTACTGGACAGAGCACTCAGGGCTTAGTGCTCGGTGGTCGGATCTCAGTGCATGGTACATGCAGGTCAGCTCGGGTGTTGGGTCAGTAAAGTGGGTCATGAGTTTGGCTTAGTTTTATTGGTAAGCCCGTTGTGGCATAATTAAAATAACATTTTTATACGTTAGTATAAGGCTGTTAGTAAAGCGTATTTTTGAACCTAGGGGTATGTATAGTACATGTGGTGCCTAGATCAAGTAAATATTTCTTTTAACTTAAGTACGTGTGTTTTAGGGCACATAGTGGTTAAGTTGCATGCATGACAAAAGATAACGTTGCACCATGAGTAGGGTGCCCACGTAAGCAGAATCATCCCCTAATATTAGCACATAAGTTGGTGCCCTGATGGCACAGGTGGTTATTCTGTTATTATTTCATGCTCTCCTTAATTAGAGATAAGATTTTTTTTTTTGTAGCACCTTGGGAGAAGGCGCCCATAAACAGAATGTTTTCCTATTGAGTATGCTTTCAGTTGAGATTAGATTCTCATGAGAGAAAGTTGTTACAAGAGATAAGCTATAAAAGGCTTGAGACCCCAAGTAAAGGTACGTTGTTTCTGAGACTGAAACTGAATACTTCTTGATTTTTAGTAAGCCCTTTACTGACTTGATCATTGGAGTGCAATCAATAGGTAGGGTCCCCTCTGTTTCAGCAGAGCTACATTTTAGAGCTACAAGAGATAGGATAGATTCCTAAAGAGACAAATAGAGCTAAAGTTTGTCAACAGGCGAGCAAGTCAACCGACGAGAAAAATATATATATTCAAGTGATACGATGCAAACTTAGTCTATATGCGTACTGTTTGATTTTATAAGCATATTATATAATCATATAAGCGTTTTATCAAACATAAGAAAAGATTATCGAGTGTTGTATCATTTAACAGAAGAAATACTTACGTCTTGCATGTTGTTGAAACCATTCGTATTACAAATGATGAATGATTCATGTTTTATGTTTTGTGGTTTTCCAATACTTAATAAAAATTATACGGTGTTGAATTTTTTCTTAATAAAACTTATAATCTTGGATTGTACTTATCGTAGGATCATCATTTATCATCTATCATACAAAAACGAAACATTTGCATCATCTGCTTTTTCTTATTTTCATCTAACAATTATGCATAAATTCAAACCATTAACATTGGTTTGTTATCGACTACAATACTAACTAAATAGAAAATGTCATATTGTTATATGTTTTAAAAATTGAGGGATTTATTGAATATTTTATTAATAATTAAACCGAATAAAATAAAATAAAATTAATAAGGTAATTAAACTTGAAATAAAATTTATAAACATAAAAAAATAAAAACAATCAATTTTGAACGTAATTAAATTAATAATAATACAGTAGGTTATTAATTTTAATGATAACTGTACTTCACGATCATTAATTTTTTTATTTGTTTTCATGTGTTTTTTTTTCAATTTTTTACCCGTTCATCATATGTCCATTATCTAGCTTTAATTAGAGAAAAGAAACATGAAAAGAAGTTGAAAGAAATAAATTAAAAAAATTCATAAGTTATTACATTTATTTATTGTGGTAATTGAGATTCAATATCTTTGTATCTGAGGTGTGGGTGATAGATTAGAGGAATCCCGGTTCTTAGAACTATCATTTTCCTTGAACAAAAATATCGATTTCAATTTAAAAGTAGAAGGAAGCAAGTAGCTATTGAAATGTGTTGAGTTTGGCCCACTAATCAAGCTAGCGTGTTCTTAGGTACCTACCACCCATGTGCCACAGTGATTCACAAAATCAGCAGAAAAACCGATGCCTCTGTTGTCTTCCACATGTTCCAAACTCATTGGCTTTTCCCTTCTCTTAAGTCTTGCTTTTTAGCAACACAAGGCCAACTTATATTTTATTCATGCTTTTCTTCGTCCATATGCACGCTTTCTAGTATTATATAACTGCCCCAACTGCTTCAACTCCTCTTACTACTCTTTCAGCTCTTCCAACAAATTAAGCAAGATGATTAAGTTGAGGTTAATGAGGTTCAGCCGAATCAGCTCAAAGCTTGGAAATGGGAACAAAGCAACACCACCCAGAGAAAAAGATTGCAGAGGCACTGCTGAAATCCAATGGGAACTTAGGCCTGGTGGCATGCTTGTTCAGAAGAGAGAGAGTAACATAAGTGCAGGGGAGGGATTCATCACAATTACGGTGTCAACTGTTTCACAGTCACACGAAATTTCTATTGAGGCCACATCGACTTTTGGTATGTCTATTCCACCACACTCCTTTCTCCTATTCGCTCTAGATTTTACTAAAAATTAGGTTCAAGATGTACACAATGATGCTTAACATCAGTTTTATATATTCTGACATAAAATTATTATTTTATTATAACACAATGTTTTATTTCAAAAAAATAATTATAGAATGATTATTTTTTAATATTAAAGTGTTAAAAGGAACTTTATTCATGGCTTAAATAGTAAAAGCTAGGGATGAGTTGTGAAATATATTCTGATATTTGTTACTACCTGTATATTTGAGTCCTGGATAGGGGAATATATGTATTGAAGAATTCATGCATATTATTTAGGAGATAAGACCCAATAAATGTTTGTTTTCTTTCTTAGCTGGTCCATATTAGAAAAGTTGAGAAGAAGTAAAAATTTGCAGGAGAGTTGAAAATGATCCTGTCAGTGGTCACAAGTTTTGAGCCCCGAGAGCAAAGGCTTCTCTTCAAGGGAAAAGAGAGAGATGACGATGAATATCTACATATGGTTGGGGTTAGAGAGAAGGACAAGGTTGTTCTATTGGAGGATCCAGCTATAAAGGAGAAAAAAATGATTATCACCAATCCAACTCCTACCATCACTGTATGACTAATTAACCAAACTCGATCGTTAATATTAATTAGTGATAATTAACCTCAAACTAAAGTCTGATACAGTTTAATGTAGTAAGGCACGCGTGTTTTTCGCACTTTTACATTAGAGTATAAGAGCTTAATTATGTTCTTATGTGCTGTTTGGAGCCTTTTCGCTCAATTAAAAATGTGTTAGTTGATGAAATGCCAAGTCATTATGCGTAGTTTAGTTAATGATTCCTTCTCTTATTTAACAATTTTCTTGTTATGATGCTTTCTATCCTATCTTCAAATGTATAAACCCACGCGTGCACGCCGGAAAAAAGTAGATAAACAATGATAAAGCTAAAGAGGGAAGCTTTGGCAAGGTTGGGACAATTTTTCAGAAAATATGCAAGATTGAGTTTAAAAGTTCAATTTGTCGGGGGAAGTGTAATTTAGTTAACACTCATATTTTTAATTTATTCCTATAATTGCTTTGATTTTATGAAAATTTATGGTATAACAAAAAATGAATAACCTATTATAATTTTAATATATATACTAAATAATATATATATATATATACACACACACAATTGAGTATATATAACTAGAATTTAATTTTATTAGGTATATATATTGAGTAGGATTATTATATATAATTAATTTTATTATAGTAATAGAGGTAAAGGATTTTGCAGATAATGAATGGGTTGAGATCTTAAAGCAATCTGCATCTCTTGAAACGCGAATGTTAGTTAAAATCTCGAAAATAAATTTTTAAATGAAAATTCTGACAAGTATTGAGAAGAGTTGGAATTTATATTTATGTATGGTCTTAGTTTTAGTACTATTAATATTAATGATAATAATGACGAAGGTTTGTGGTCAGGCACAGATGAGGCCCCAGCACAGATGGGGTCCTGTTTTCATGGGAAGCAAAATCAATGGAATTTTGGATCTTGTTGGCTAGAAGAATCATTTTATTTGTTCTGTTCAATGATCTGTTTGCTTCCAGAGAACCAGAAAATCTCTTGAAATCTGAAATATTTTTCGAATGAATGCAGTTGATAAGAATTAGATTTATATCAAGCAACGATTATGGATAGACTTTTGTTATTTTCTCTTAAATTGAACCACGGTATTCATTATATACTACTGTTGAATGACTTGTTTAATATCATATACATAAATATTATATTTCATTTATATATATAAATGTTTTACATAAAAATTACCTAAGACTATTAAGAAGTTTGTTTAGTTTTATATTTCTAAAATTCACTTTGGATATTAATATTTAATTTTTTTTTATTAATTTCTTTCATTCAAAATTTTGTAATCAATTGTTTTTTTCTAAATAAATGTTATATTTCATTAAAATGGTAGAGTGAACATAAGAGGAACTACAATCAATGTCATAGAGGTCATCACAAAATAACGATGCCTTGGCCAGTGTCAATTTAGGAGAGCAATCTTATGAACAAGAAGATTAGCTTGCTTCCTTACTAAACACACCAAGAGTTTTGGACCAAAAAAAGAGACAATTTATAAGAAGTATACATGACGGGCTCTTTTGCAGCACCACCAAAATAAGATTGACAATTTAGCCTTATTGACGAAGAACATAACACAACCTCGTTAACAAGATATGCAAAGGCATAATTTTCAATCAATTCTTGTGACTTTATGTGAAATATGTAATATGTCTAGTCATGCTACATATGAGTGTACACATTTTCAAGGTATGGACAACTCAAATATTGATAATGTCAAAGTTTTTAGTGCACAACAACAAAATGGGTTTCCTCCGTCTCATCAATATCAAGTTGTTGAGTTTTCAACCAACAAGCATCATACTCATTAGATAGATCGTCCTAAAATGAAGTGGGGCTCTAGTTGCACCAAAATACGAGCCTCCAAACAAATGATTTCAACCCCAATTTTCACAAAATCATGCCACCTATTATGAAAGATTCTAGTTAAGGGATCAATAACAATGAATGTGGCTCGAAGGATCCATGAAGATTAGGCCTTCATTGACTTTAACGGGTCTAAGCTACTAGGCCCAATAATGATCCACGAAAATTGGTCCAAACATGACCTACGAAAATTTGCCCAAAATATAAGTCTAGAATAAAAGTTTACACTATTTTCTACAATCATTTTAAGAAAAAGAAAAAAAATTTTAAAAGTGGATGCTCTAATTAAATTTCTATCTTCTTCAATCTTCTCTGCCCAAAATTGTGGTGGCTTGATGGTCCTCCATTATACCCTACCTTTTGAGAATGATATTGTTCTTGCCGGTTGACTCGCTTCGCCGGTTGACTCCAACAGCTGCTTGGCCCTTCGATCTTGTCCGTGAATCGTACCTTCTTGATCAAGAAACCTCTCACCTACAAAAACAAAGGGGCGCCCTAGCGTCCATTTGCACTCCGACGCTCAAGTCAGTATTAGGGCAAAGAAACACCAAGTGTGTATATTAGCTTCAGTCTTAGAAACTGCGTACCTTACTAGGGTTCTTGGCACCCTTTATATAGGTTGAAACTAGGGTTTACCTTTGTGTTGTTACCTTGGTCTAGGGTTCCTTGGAGAATGTCCTTGCGTAGCTATTCACAGGATCTTAGCGTATCTGGCGCATGAACTTCCCTTAACTAGAGTGCAATGAAAGACAGAGTGGCCGCTTGGGTACCAACTTGTGCACCTAATCTCTAGTGCCATCTGCTTCGTGGGTGCCCTAAGTATTCACGTGCATGCATGCAACTTTCCCTAGAAACCCCAACCCTAATGGGCCTTAACGCCTCCCAGGATTATTCACACGTGCTGCGCCATCATGCGTCATACACACCACGTGCATGGATCCCTCGTGACTTAGGCTTCCCACATATCTCATGTCTTTAACTGTTAACTTATCGTAACTCTAGGGCCCACCTTACATGGCCCTCTACAACGTTCAGACGACCGATGTTCGATCTTCTCCCTCTATTGGCGAGGTCCGATATCGATCTCCAACATCAGGGCTTAGGATACCAATATCAAAGACTAACCAATCCCCTGGTAGGTGCGTCTGGACCCACCTCACGTGCCCCCTTCCATTGCCAAGCATCGGTGCGCGATGTTTGAGGTCAGTCTCTAAGTCGATGACCGAGGACTGGTCGGGAAAAATATATCCTCAAATTTGAATGATGCTCAAAGGTTGCCACCTTTTATTTTATTTTTTTCCCCAGGATCATGGATCCATATGTACAAAACAACAAGCATTATTAAAATACAAATGTATGTAAAGAAAATACCAAAATAATATGGCCCTTATTTTAGGTGAAAAACTTGAGCCTTCTTTTGAAATTATTTTTATTTACTTTGTGTTTTCCATTTTCTAAATTAGGCAATTTCTTCACAAAATGTAAATTTTGAATTTTCTATAAAGATAAATTATTACCTTCTTCAAAAGAGTGCAAAAACATGCATATTTTATTGGAAATCCTATCTCTAGATTCTTCTTTTGTATTTCTTATTTTTTTTTTTTTTTTTTTTTTTTTTTTAAATTTTTTTTTTTTTTTTTTTTTTTTTTTTTTTTTTTTTTTTTTTTTTTTTGATTTTAAATTTTTTTTTTTTCTTTTTT
>Ga0123342_1010611_pt1 | contig 10459 bp, 6 predicted proteins | sample Turbeawhitnodule_FD_89960 | JGI IMG/M metagenome (GOLD analysis project Ga0123342, IMG submission 89960) | Root nodule microbial communities of legume samples collected from Mexico - Turtle bean Mexico white nodule | ecosystem: Host-associated > Plants > Roots > Nodule | place: Mexico: Nepantla... | reverse complement strand
CATCATTATCCTTAACCTCGTTCATACCTTGGCTCAATCTCGTAACTATATCATCCACATGGACGCATCAGCCATGCCAAAAGCCTTTTCCACCCAACACTCTTGGCATTTGTCCACTCTTTCTTCTGTGTTAGATAATGCACATACCTCCAATCATAATAATCTTAACATCGCCTCTTCTAAACTCATTTACACCTACACCAACGCCATGAATGGTTTTAGTGCAAATTTGTCCCCAAAGGAATTTGAAGCTCTCAAAGTCTCCCCGGGTTACGTTTCCTCCACACCAGATCTGTTAGCCAAGATTGACACATCACACTCACCAAAATTCCTTGGCCTCAATCGCAACACTGGAGCTTGGCCTGCAGCGAAATTTGGTGAAGATGTCATTGTTGGTGTAGTGGACACTGGAATTTGGCCAGAAAGTGAAAGCTTCAGAGACGAGGGCATGAGTGAAGTTCCTTCACGATGGAAAGGCCAGTGTGAAAGTAGCATCAAATGCAACAACAAACTCATTGGAGCAAGGTTCTTTAACAGAGGAATGTTGGCAAAGCACCCCAACAGCACCATAAGTGTTTTAAACTCAACACGTGACACTCTGGGTCATGGAACTCACACATCGAGCACTGCAGCTGGGAGAATAGTCGAAGGTGCATCGTACTTTGGCTATGCTTCTGGATCAGCCACAGGAATGGCTTCAAGTGCGAGAGTGGCCATGTACAAAGCCCTATGGAGAGAAGGAACTTCCATGTCTGATGTAATAGCTGCGATTGACTGTGCAATATCTGATGGGGTAGATGTTCTTTCCTTGTCATTTGGCTTTGATAATGTACCTTTGTACGACGACCCTGTTGCTGTAGCCACATTTGCAGCAATGCAGAAAAACATTTTTGTGTCCACGTCAGCAGGGAACGATGGGCCAATCCTTGGACGACTTCACAATGGAATACCATGGGTCATAACTGTGGCTTCTGGCACTATGGACCGTGAATTTCACGGGACCCTTACTCTTGGCAATGGAGTCCAGATAAGTGGCATGTCTCTTTATCATGGAAACTTCTCCTCTAGGCATGTTCCAATTGTTTTCATGGGGTTGTGCGACCAAGTGAAGGAACTCGCCAAAGTAAGGAGCAAGATTGTGGTGTGTGAAGATAATGGAACTATCATCGATGTTCAATTGTCTAACATGGATAAAGCAAAAGTTGCCGCGGCAGTGGTCATAACAAATTACTATGAGAGTTTGTTTCTCTTAGATAATAGGTTTGGAACTGTTTTTATTTCCCCAAGAAACGGGGAAATTGTCAAAGCTTACATTGAGAGAAATAACTCTAATGCAAAAGCAAGCATGTCTTTTAAGAAGACAGTTTTGGGTACTAAACCAGCACCGAGTGTGGATTTTTACAGTTCTAGAGGGCCATCAAACAGTTGCCCATCTGTGTTGAAACCGGACATCACTGCTCCTGGTACATTAATCTTAGCTGCATGGCCACAAAATGTTCCAGTGGTTGAGTCCCGAAGTATTTTCAATAACTTCAATTTGATAAGTGGCACATCCATGGCATGCCCTCATGTGGCTGGTGTGGCAGCATTGTTAAGAGGAGCACACCCTGATTGGAGTGTTGCATCCATTAGGTCAGCCATCATGACAACATCTTACATGCTTGATAACACCTTTGGAAGCATTAAAGACATTGGTGACCACAACGAACCAGCTTCTCCTTTGGCATCTGGATCTGGTCATATCAACCCTAACAAAGCCCTTAATCCTGGACTTGTTTACGATGTTGGAGTTCAAGATTATGTGAATCTCCTTTGCGGTCTTGGCTACACTCAAAGGGAAATCACTGTAATCACAGGAACCTATTACAATGATTGTTCCAGACCTTCTCTGGACCTCAACTACCCTTCTTTTATTGCTTTCTTCAGTAGCAACAATTCAAGGACAGTACAAGAATTTCAGAGAACAGTGACGAATGTTGGAGAGGGACCTGCAAGCTATGCTGCCAACTTTACATCCTTGGAAGGGTACAGAGTTAGTGTGACCCCTGAATTGCTGGTGTTCAAGGAGAAGTACGAGAAGTTGAGCTACACATTGAGAATTGAAGGTCCAAGAACGAAGACGAAAGAGAAGGAAGTTGATTTTGGGCATCTCACTTGGACGAACGGGAAATATGTGGTTAGAAGTCCCATTGTGGTCACAACTCTCAGATTCCATATGTAGACCTTTACATATATGCTCATATGTATGAATCAAGTGAAAAAAATGTATATTCACTAGAAATTTATCTATATAAAATAATCATCATTTCTCACTTGAGTAATATGATTTTCTATGACTTCACAAATAAGATTGATTCTTTTATACTCCTATTTTTATAGTTATATATTCTTTTTCTTCTTTTTGTTTTTCATATAATTTTTTTTATATATGCATACCGTTAAAAGATGTGAAAAAATCGCCCTTGTTCAGTATATATGAAAATAATTCTAATAGTGTAGACTGTAATTTTTTACTTACCTTACCTCTTGTTTATCCCTATACACTGGTTCAGTACCTGTTGTGACAAAATTTCCAATGTACTCGTGCAGATAGTTGCTAAGAAAGTATTCTGCAGTAGGTCACCAAGCCTATAGTTTGAAAATTATTTATTGGTTATATCAATATTTTTTTATTGAAAGAGTGAGGAAAGATAAGTTTATATATTAATCCATAATACAAATTTGAATTGTAAAATATAATTTAGAATACATATTTATATTTTGGATTATACATTTAAAACATAAAAAACTGTGTTTAACATTTCAGATTGTATCACGAGATTTTCAAATTGCACAATCCAAAACTAGAACTCAATAAAAAAAAAAAAACAAAAACAAAAGAATAAATTTGTAATATTTAAATTAATGAAGGTGCAAATTAAGATCACGGGGGTGTAGAAAGAAATTACTTTTAAATTAAGATATGGTTCATGGACTTGAGCCCAATTCTTAACAAGTACAGATGTTGATAGAAAAAGAATTTCTTTTTTAATCTCATACTTTTCTTCCGCATCCTACACAATAAAATCTCACTTTGGTTATTTAATAGTACAATTTAGAATTTAAAAACTTATACCAGATTATACAATTCGAAACATTAATTTAGATGTCAATCTTAATTTTTGAATCATAAAAAAAAATGTTTTATCTAGAACATGTTCTTGAAGTAGAACTCGAATATATTCTTCGAAAAATAGTTTTGTCTTTTACCCACCTTATGAAAATGCACGAGTAAATCATGAGAGTGCAAAACTAAATAACAGATAGAAATTGATCAAATTTGAGATATTTGTTGAAAAAAGGAAGTCACACTACTTAGTAAAAAAAACTAAATGGTAATTTTTCTTGGTGGATTAAGCAAATTATATATCTAAACCTGAGACATAGGCTGAAGAAAAAAGGTAGTAAAAAAGTGAACTCAATGATTAAGGGGAATGATTTTTTACTTATCTATAAATATTGTTTTAGGGGAATGATTTTTTATTTTTTAATATTATAAACATAATTTGCATAGTTTTGGTGTTTACTATTTATTTAAGACACGTGACTTCCAATGATTTAACCCTTTTTATATTTTAAAAACTCTTCGTTTGTTAATTAATCATTTTTGTTACGTTAACAATATTTTATAGTCTCAATTATTTTAAAACGATTATCTTTTTGCATTTTTTTTCAAGTGGCCATATTAATTTCCCATCGCTTTTCATTTTATATTAATTTTTACTCATTTGACTCACGTCTTATAATGCGTGATTGGTTTCATTGGAAAAAAAAAGGCGAATAGATTTATATGTTTTTGAGCATACTCTCATACTTATATTCATTATTTTTCACATTTAACATGTAAATTTCATTGGAGAAACTACAAGAAATGTTGAAAGTATGGATGCTTTTAGTATGATTTTGTTAGAATATTTACACTAAATATGTGACTGAATTCGGTCCAATTTGAATGCAATTTCATATCCTAACTAAATCGTATGATTTTTTTTTAATCTTTTGACTTAGCTCGTTTTGCAGTTTCGAATTATTTTTAATACAAATTTTAACATTATTTTAATATAACAACTAAAATAATCAACACAACATAAAATGTAATATTAATTAAGTCATGATCATATTTTGAAATTAGCATTTACATAAAAATAAAATAACTAGTAGAACAACAGTCATTTTTAAAAAAATTACTAGAGCAAGAAAAAATGTAAATAACCATTAATATATATATATATATATATATATATACATATATATAATTAAGTCTTCCAACAATATAACTTTCAGTGTTTCTAAATACCTTTTACAATAAAATATAAAAAACAATAGAAATAAATTTGAATTCGTTTATTATTGAATTTTATTTTTTATCAGAAAAATATTTTTTTATCAATTTAAAATAAATTGGACGACACCACCTTAATAAACAATCAGTAAAAACTAGAACATTAAAGTATCTATGTTTTTTTTTAAGTTTAAAAATATTTATTAAGTACTAATTCTTTTATAAAAAAAAACAAAATATTTTAGTATTACCATTAGGGGTGGCAAAGCGGGCCAGTCCGCCCCGCATTGGCCCGCCCCGCGCTTGACCCGCAAAAATGCGAGCCGGGTTGGCCCGCCCCGCAAAGTTATTGCGGGTTAGAATTCCCAACCCGCTCCGCATAAGAGCTGCCCTGCGGGTTTGTGGGCCAGCCCGCGTTTTTTTTAAATTAAATTTTTTTTTACATTTTGTTCTTAAAAAATTGTCAAATTAAACCTATATATTTGTTACTATCAAACCCAATTATTTTTTTCTTTTCAAATATAGTCAAACATCAAAAAATTAAACATTAAGATAAATATCAAATATCACTATTCTTCCACTTCCAAAACATTAAAAATACCTAATTCAAAAACATTAAACATTAACTCAAAAACATTAAACAAAAACATTATTAACATTCTTCCATTTCAATAACATTGGATGCCGCCTTAAGAACTTTCATCCATTTTTTCATAATTACAATCTTCCCCGTCATCTACACACATTAAAATAATGATAATTTTTTTTTCTTGCAAGTTAGTAGGTCAGCCTGCCCCGCCCCGCTGCTGGCCCGCGGGCTAATGCGGGTTAGCGGGTTGAAAAGGTTAGCCCACCTCGCGTTTTTTACCAGCGGGTCGCGGGCCGGCCCGCATTGCCCGCCCCGCTTTGCCATCCCTAATTACCATGTTTATAATTGTAATTAAAATTTTATTAAAACAAGAAATTGAACCCAAGTCCATCAGCACATATATAATCTGCCACAACACCTAACTTTTTTTCAACTTATCATTTATGTTATTCTTATTATCATATTATTATTATTATTAGTTAAATTCTCTAATAATACATAGAAGATCTGCTATATTTTGTGTACTCTGTCCCAACCAACAAAACACAGTTAACTTTGAGCAGAGAACAAGAGATCATACACACGCCCTTCGAGATGAATGAGAGAGGAACACCTTTCTTCTTCTCCAACTTCCCCTTTGATCTTAAAGAGTCTGATTTGTGGAAAATTTTTCCAAGATGGGGAAGGGTGAGTGATGTTTTCATCTCTAGAAGATTAAATATAAAGAAGCAAAGGTTTGGATTTGTTAGATTTCTGGGAGTACAGAATGTTAGGGAGCTGGAATATCATCTGAATACAATACGGATTGGGAGCTGGAAATTGAATGCTAATAGACCTAAATACATCAGAGCAACAGAAACAAGAAAGGAGTGGAATGCAAAGCTAAAAGAGAAGGCATTAGAGCCAGAGAAAGAAATTAAAAAAGTGTGGCGGGCAAAGGGAACAAATACGTATGCAAACACTGTTAAGAATGGTAATGGGAACAGAGCACAATCGCAGAACAGGGGAAGTTTACATGCTATTCACTTTAAAGCAGAAGAAACTCCCAGAGAATGGTTAAATACCTGTCATATTGGAAGAGTATCGAATCTGAGCAAAATCTCAAGTTTGAACGAAAGTTTTATTCTGGGCGGTCTTGGCTTTATAAAGGTTAAATTTCTGGGGGGGTTCCATGTGTTACTGAAGGGAGAAAATGAAATGACGATAAAAGACGCCATAGAGGAGAACAAAGAATGGTTTGAAGAAATATTTGACACAATTATTCCTTGGAATGAGCAATTTGTAGCGGTAGACAAACTGGTACGGGTGAGATGGAGAGGTTTACCTTTGGAACTATGGAATTATGATTGTTTCAAGCACATAGCTGCGTTATTGGGAACCCTCGTTGAGATTGATGAAGCAACTCTAGCATTGGAAGAGATGGAGTACGCAAGGTTCAGAATTAGAGTATCAGTGGGGTGCGAGGCGAAAATTACTAGCTATATGAATATCAATGATGTTTTGTACCAGGTTTCGGTGGAGGAAGAATACACAGTTCCAGATTATAAACTTTGTCAATGCCATTGGAGCGAAGAATTTGAAGATCTCGAAACAGAGGTTGACTCAATAGAGTCTAATGATTCAGTGCGATCGGGGAGCAAGGATTTCGAAGAGGTAAGAAAGGTCGCTGAGGAGACTTCGATGGTGGATGCGAGTAAGGCGTTGCCTCCGACGGTACAAGGCTGCCGGAATTTGGGACCTAGCGCACCAGTAACATGTTGCAAACCCATCCTGGCTAGACCCGTAGGCTCTGTCTCTACGCCTATTCTCAGATCAATCCTAGGTAGTGAAAACCTAGGGTCTGAAGCCCCAACGGCTCTTACTAGGGCTGGCGTGGAAATTTTGTGTGGGCCTTCAGAAATGGCCCAGTGTGTGGTGAACAAGGTAACTTGTGAAAAGGAGGAAGGGAGGTGTAGTAATAAAAAACAAATTGAGGCTTTATCGAAACATGGCCCATATGCCCATAGGGTGGCGCTGCTATGGAATGGGTTGCTTGGAAGCCTAGTTAATTCAGAAACTTTTTTCAACCTTCACAATTCAGAACAGAATGAACAACCAGGGGCTGCCATCGACGCCGCACATCAGGAGGTTACCTGCAATGGAAAGATCAACGCGCGTCCCAATAATTTGCTCGAGGTTACGCACGGAACAACGAGACCTAGTGCGCCGACGTCGGCGGTGGCGGTGAAGGGGGGGATGCAAGGTTCTCCGAAGTCAATCTCGAGGGTGGAGGACTCGCTATGTGGGTCAGAAACAGGGGAAGCATACCATTCTTCTCTCAAACAGAATTCAAATGAAACTAAGCACTACGAACCCCAATTTTCTACCTGGATCGTGTTTAAGCAGAATAAGGGACACTTATGCTCCGTTCGATAAATCAATAAATAACGGGGATCAATTGGCCGCAGATGCTATGGTCCATCAAACAAAACAAGGCTTTGAACCAGTCACAATTAATTCATCCTCAACTGCGGATAGAAGAATTTTCTAGATGGGGGAGTCAACCAAAAACAGTAAGAGGGAGGAACGCAAGAATGTAAGGTCAGTTCTATCTCATATTAGTAATTTTGTTTCTGATATGGCAATAAATAACTGTAATCGTTTGTTCTGGTTAAAACATGGAAGTCTAGAAACGATTCGTGTATGGGAATTGGGTAAACAGTTAGGGGCTACATGTGGGGTTGAAGGAAATGTCATGGTTAGCCTAAAAGAATTAGAAAAAAGGGACAGGAGTATGAAACTCCAAAGGGATGTGAGGGAGGTTACGGGTTATCAATGAGAATTCTTACGTTAAATGTGAGAGGGTTTGGGAGTCCTGTGAAATAGAGGTATATCAAGGATTTGATCAGAAAGGAAGATGTTAGAATGCTGTGCTTGCAAGAAGTAAGATTGTCATTTTTTAGTTTAAATAATTGTTGTCAGTTATGGGGTGATAATGACATTGATTATTTTTATAGCAATCCAACTAACGGGTCAAGGGGTATTCTTATGATTTGGCATAAAAAGTTTTTTCAATGTTCCAATCACATCATCAACAGGCGGTTCATAGTGTTCTTGGGGTTCTTTAAGGAGAAAAATATTCCTGTTGTTATTGTAAACGTATACTCTTCTTGCAATCTGCAAGAGAAAAGGCAAATGTGGGCCAATTTATTAGAGATTAGACAAAGGGATCCGTGTAAATCTTGGTAATGGTAATGGTTCCGATGAAAGGGAGCGTAGGGGGATAAATAGTTCCAATGGTAATGGTTATAAGAAAGAATTACAAGAGTTTAATAATTTCATTGATAATATACCCTGTATTGGAAGAAAATATACTTGGTATAGACCTAATGGTAAAGCTAAGAGCAGGCTTGATAAATTTTTAATTTCCTTTGAATGGTTACAACACTGGCCAGGAAGTAAGCAATATGTTTTAGATAGACAAATATCTGACCATTGTGCTTTAATACTAAAATCAAATGTGGTGGATTGGGGCCCAAAACCTTTTAGGTTTCTTGACATATGGCAGGAAGATAAGGAGTTTGAAAATTTTATTAAAAGTAAATGGGAAAGTTATTTGGTCTAGGGCAACGAAATCTTAGTGTTAAAAGAGAAACTGAAGATGTTAAAGAGTGATCTGAAAGGATGGAATAAAGATGTATTCGGGCATGTTGACAAAATCAAACTTGAAATCTTGAGGAATATACAAGAGTTAGATATGAGAAATGATGTAGATGGCTAAGACGAAAATAAGATCAAGGAAAGAAGAGAACTTTTGAGCCAACTACAGGACATAAATGAGAGGAACGAATCTTTATTACAACAAAAGTCAAGAGCACTATGGATTAAAAAGGGGAATTCCAACTCAAAATTTTTCCATGCTTCCATCAAATGGAGGAGGATGAGAAATGAGATAAAAGGAGCACACTGTAATCTTTCTGGTATTTGGGTGGAAGAACCAAATAAGGTAAAGGAGGTGGTCAGAGAGTTTTACAAGAATAAGATGTCGGCCATTGAAGATATTGGAGTTAGGTTGGACAATGTGGAATTTAAGGAAATTTCTGAATCTGATAATAGACTTTTGATAGAACCGTTCGAGGAAAAGGAAATAAAGGAAGCCATTTGGAATTGTGATAGTCATAAAAGCCCTGGACCTGACGGAGTAACTTTTAGTTTTATTAAAAAGAACTGGCGTCTACTAGAAAAGGATGTGTTGGGAGCAGTAAAATTTTTTCACAAATAGGGGAAGATTCCGAAAGGTTGTAACGCCTCATTCTTAACGTTGATCCCGAAGTCTGAGAACCCTCAATCCCTTGAAGAATATAGACCTATTTCACTTGTCGGTTGTTTGTATAAGATTTTGACAAAGGTGTTGTCTAATAGGATTAAAAAAGTAATTAAGAAGGTAATTGATGGTTCACAGTCAGCTTTTTTGTCCAATAGAGGTTTGTTAGATAGTGTTCTTGTTGTGAATGAGGTTGTTGATGACTTGAAAAGAAGAAAGAAAAGGGGGGTGATTGTGAAACTTGATTTTGAGAAGGCATACGATTCTGTAAGTTGGGAGTTCTTACTTTATATGATGGGAAGACTAGGGTTTTGTGGAAAATGGGTGCAGTGGATTAGAGCTTGCTTTGAATCGGCTACAGTCTCGATTTTGGTAAATGGTAGTCCGACAAAAGAATTTAAACCAACTAGAGGTCTTAGACAAGGAGATCCGATGGCACCGTTTTTGTTTCTAATGGTAGCACAAGGCTTATCTGGGCTTGTAAAACAAGCGACAAGAAAAAACTTGTTATCAGGAATTAAAATAGGGGATAAAAATGTGGAGGTGGATCTACTCCAATTTGCAGACGATACCCTCTTCTTATGTGAACCAAACGTGCAAAATATTAGGTGTATTAAGGCTATTTTAAGATGTTTTGAATTAAGCTCGAGCCTCAGGATAAACTTCTTTAAGAGTAAGTTAGGCGCAATTGGAGTAGATAGTTACGAGGTGAAATTATATTCAGAAATACTCCATTGTAGCATAATGGAGATACCTTTCTCATACTTATGTTTAACTATAGGAGGTAACCCATCTAGGTGTTCTTTTTTGGAGCCTGTGGTATCAAAGATAAGGAAGAAACTTTCTGTATGGAAGGGGAGGAATCTGTCATTTGCAGGAAGAGTGTGCCTTATAAAATCAGTTATCAACGCTATACCACTATTCTACCTATCATTTTTTAAAGCACCAATTGGAGTGTGCAAAGAGATTACAAATTTACAGAGGAAGTTTTTGTGGGGGTGGGGTACGGAAGGGAGGAAAATTGCTTGGACTAGTTGGGATAATATTTGTAAAGAGAAAAAGGTAGGAGGTCTTGGTATTAGGCGTATTGAGCACTTCAATAAGGCACTTTTGGCCAAATGGATATGGAGACTGGGTTCTACAGAATATGGTCTTTGGAAGGAGGTCTTAGAATCTAAGTATGGTTTGAGGTGGTTGTCAAATTCATATGTACCGAAACAAAATAGATTTACGTCTAGATGGTGGT
>Ga0123342_1010610_pt1 | contig 10459 bp, 5 predicted proteins | sample Turbeawhitnodule_FD_89960 | JGI IMG/M metagenome (GOLD analysis project Ga0123342, IMG submission 89960) | Root nodule microbial communities of legume samples collected from Mexico - Turtle bean Mexico white nodule | ecosystem: Host-associated > Plants > Roots > Nodule | place: Mexico: Nepantla... | reverse complement strand
GTAATGCGGTACCGATATCGCACTACAAATCGTGCTGATCGTAGACTTCACCGGAATCGGAATGAGAATCGCTACCACTCCAAATCGCACTGAGAAAATGGGGCTGATTTTGCCTTTCTAAAACTTAATCTTTTACTACAGAACCCTAAATTTTAAAATTTTGTCACCTCAACTGGCCCACATAATATTTTATTATATTTTCATCCAAATCAGCAGGCGTAATCTGCGAACACTTAGGGGTGTCAAATTATCGGTTCTATATATATATATATATATATATATATACTCCCTCCGCTCACTGCAACACACCTAATCCGTCCCTTACTTTTTCTCTAGTGCCCATTCTCTTTCTGGAAATGGAGCAGCAACTTCTTATCAAACTGTTCATTTCTTTTTAAATATATTTATTGATTTGTATTAAAATTATTAAAAAATAATTATTATTAAATTATACGTATATTTATTTATGTAATTATACATCATTATTCGAAACTTTTGAAAATTCCAATGGTCGTGGAAATTGGAAGCGTTGGGATTGAAAATTGGAGAAATGTCTGAAGCCTTCTTCGCCTTCTTCTTCTTCTTATTCTTCTTCTTGTGCTCGTCTTCCATTGGAGATTCAGGTTCGACCTGATTGGAACTATTGTCATTTGAGGCCTTGCGTTTCTTCGCCTTCTTCTGGAGTTTGGAGGGACTATCCACAATGATTTTTATTTGTTTTTTGGCACTGAACTTCTTCATTTTCTTACTCTAGGCATGGTGATGGAAGCCGTAAGGAGGAAGAGAAAGGTGGTGTGGCTATGAGGGTTAGACAAAACTGTATATATGAAAAACGCACGGTTAGGGCACGCGACATAGCAAAATATATGAATATTTAATATCTTACGTGCTTTTAATTTATTTTCTTTTAATTCTTTACTTGTGGTTTTTATTTTAGTATTTTTTTTGTTAACTTTTTCTTTGACTGTTCTTTAATAGTTGTAAAATTTATTCTTGTGCAGAGTAGAAAATTTGTTTTTCTTCTATATTAAGTTTGTATTTTATTTTGGTTTATTATTATTGTTGTTATTATAAATTTTGAAGTTGTTAATTTATTTTTATAAAAAATTAAATAACTATCACAAAATATCTTGTTTGATTTAGGATAATAATTCTTTTAGTACATTAATTTTTTTTATTTTTATGAGATTAATTGGATTTTTTTAATTAAATACATTTAAATTTTAATTATAAAGTAAGAACTTGAAATTCTTTATATTTTTAATTGCGGACATTGGTTATAGTGACTACTTTTTTACTTAAAATAATTATCACAAAATATCAGAGTTTGAATATTCCCAGATATTATCTAGAAGAAAATTATCAAATATAAATATATTTTAGAGACAAAAAATAATTATTTGTTATATTGACTAATTTATATATTATTTTAGAGTTTAAAAAAATATTGACATCTAAATTAGTTTCTAATATTTATAAATAGTTTTTAAATTGATATTTAATCCAACTCGTGCTCTTCTCTCAAAATCAATCCTTAATCTTGTTCCTCAAAATCACTTTCCTAAATCCCTTTGTACAATAATTGACTATAATTTAATAATCATTATTTCTTTAATTGGTAGCACGTGGATGAAGCTAGTGGCCACAATAACACCCGCAACAAAAAAGCTTTATAAGGAAGAAAAGATCATTCTCCACAGATATAAATTTTCCGATTACACATCTAAACATCTAATTGTACTTGCAATCAGAATTGATGTCAAAACAACTATTTTGTATCAAAATAAAAGAAGAAAAGAACAATTGATTGTTTCTCTTACATTTGGCCATTATAGATAAATCTTTAAAAAAAGAAAGATTGTGTACAATCATTGCATACAGTAATTGCATACAATAATTACGTGTATATTATTTAATCATTATTTTCTTAATAGGTAACACGTAATGAAGCGAGTAGCCACAACTTTCATAGCTATCCGGGAGGCCGTGATTTCTGCCATTATACATTGTTGCATAAGCTCTTTATCTTTATATTGGTAGTAGTAGTTTTGGAGAGTAACTTTATCTGAATATGGATTAAAATTCATGTTAATTATGTTTTCTATCTTTCTACACGCAAACCTGCATAATATAATAAATTATAGTTAGTTAGTGATTGATTATATGTGATGATAATAAAAAAAATGTAGTATGAGAAGTAATTGAGAAGTAATCCAACTTTGATGTGCTTTGTGATGACCGATTTGTTGTCCATATGACACAACACCGAATGTACTCCCCCGAGAAAAACATATTTCATCTTGAGTAGGATATTGATAATTATCTTTAAAAATAAACTTGAAATACCTCTCGACACATATATTTCGTATCGATAGTGTAGGGAAGGACTGCAATGCGAGACTTTTGTTCCCAAATATTTAGTACTCACAAAGACCCTTGTTTTAGATGGAAACCTGTTGTGATCAAGAGGGTGATCCTTACTATTAACAAATTCAGACAAGTTATAATAATAAGAGTTAGGCGTTTCTCCTTGCGGCCATGTTTTGAAACCATCTCTAAAAATCTTAATGTCTGGTATCGAAACGAAACACCTCTCAATAATATCACAATTGTTGTAGTTAATTGTCAAGTGATTTCCCTCAATGTTGTCCACAAATTTTGGACTTCAGACGAATTTTCTTCATCTTGAATAATGAAAATTGTGATGAACATCCTCTGAATTGATTATTTTCTAAATGGATTGCCATTTTTTAACCAACCCTGTAAAAAATAACTATAAGAAAATTATTAAATAGTTACCAAATTATAAAATTTAGAGACAAAAAATAATTAGTCAACTATATTGATTAAATTAGATATTAAAAAAATACTCATATCTAAAGTGGTTTCTATTATTAATAAAAATAAAATTTAAATAATTTCTAAATTGGTATCTAAATTCACTACCATAAGTTTTAGATTCTAATATTTTAAATTCTAAATTGATTGTCTCTCTTAAAATCACGCCCGCATTAAAAGACTTGACATTAAGAAAATATCCTTTTCAAGACTCAACACATGTATCACTCTAGCCAGAAGAGGAATACACACCCCGATTACAATCAGAATCGATATCAAAACAACTTTTTTGTACACTCCATAGCTCTTCCTGTGTCATGATCTTCATCTTCAACGTCACACGTGCATTCTTCTCTAACTAGGGTCGGAAGTACAACCAGAAATATAAAACGTACAATAATTTTATACAATAATTACGTATAATTTAATAATTATTATTTGTTTAATTGGTAACACGTGGATGAAGCTAGTGGCCACAATAGCACCTGCAACAAAAAACTTTATAATGAGGAAAAGATCATTCTCCACGCAGGTATCAATTTTCCAAGAAGAACATTACACATCTAATTGTGCTTGCAATTAGAATCAATGTCAAAGCAGTTATTTTCAATCAAAATAAAAGAAGAAAACAACAATTGATTGTAATCTAGCCATTATAGATATATCTTTAAAAAAAAAGAAGGAATTGCGTACAAAAATTACATATAATTATTTAATCATTATTTTCTTAATAGGTAGCACGTGATGAAGCCAGTAGCCACAATCACACCCGCAAGTACAAAGTTCGTTCCCTGGTGAAATGTCAGTCATTGTTGTAGACTCTTCCGACACTCGTCATTGGTTTTACGCAACTTCTTGTTGGCCCGCGCATATTTCTTTATAGCTATTCGTGAGGCTGGAATTTTGCCATTAAGCGTTGTTTCATAAGCTCTTTATCTTTATATTGGTAGTAATAGTTTTGGAAAGTAACTTTATCTAAAAGTGGATTAAAATTCATTATCAGTATGTTTTCTCTCTTTCTACACGTAAACCTGCAAAATATAATAAGTTATCAAAAGCCTTCACATTAAGAAAATATCATTTTCATGGACTCAACACATGTATCACTTTGTCCAGAAGAGGAATACACACCCGCAAGTACAAAGTTCGTTCCCTGGTAGAACGTCAGTTACGTTGCTACATACTGTTTCGTAACTCTTCATTGGTTTTACGCAATTCCTCGTTGGCCCGCGCATGTTCCTTCATAACTATCTGGGAGGTTGCGATTTTTGCCATTAAGCGTTGATGTAGAAGCTTTATATTGGTAGTAGTAGTTTTGGAGACAAACTTTATCTGAAAGTGGATTAAAATTCATTATCAGTATGTTTTCTCTCTTTCTACACACAAACTTGCATAATATAATAAATTATAGTTAATTAGTGATTGATTATATGAGATGATTATAAAAATAATGTAGTATGAGAAGTAATTGAAAAGTAATCCAACTTTGATGTGTTTTGTGGTGACCGATTTGCTGTCCATATGACACCACACTGAATATATCGACTTGCTATCCCTCGAGGAAAACTTATTTAATTTTGAGTAAGATATTGATAATTATCTTTAAAAATAAACCTAACTGAAATACGTCCCGACGCATATATTTTGTATCGGTAGTATTATATTTGAGACCTATATGGAAGCATTGCAATTGGGACTTTGGTTCCCAAATATTATTGTTACTATTACTCACGAATTAGATGGATACCTGTTGTGGTCAAGAGGGTGACCTTTACTATTAACCAATTTAGACAAGAAAGTTATAAGAATAAGAGTTGGACGTTTCTCCTTGCAGACATGCTTTGAAACCATTTCTAAAAATCTTCCTATAATGTCTGGTATCGAAACAAAACACTCTCTCAGTAATATCATATTTCCTCTAATGAACTGTCAAGTGTTTTCCCACAGTGTTGACATTGTGGATATTAGTCTACAAATTTTGGACTTCAGATCAACCAATTTACTTCATCTATAACTAATGAAAACTGTGATGAACATCTTCTGAATTAATAATTTTTTGAAGGGATTGACATTTTTTAACCAACCTTATAAAAGATCACTACATGAAAATCATTAAACAGTTACCAAATTTTAAATTTACTGACAAAAAATAATTAGTCACTATATTGATTAAATTATATACTAATTTAAATACTAAAAATATATTCATATCTAAAGTGTTTTCAATTATTAATAAAAAAAAATTAAAAGGATTTCTAAATTGGTATCCAAATTAGCTACCTTAAGTTTTACCTATTAATACTTTAGGTTCTAAATTGATTGTTTCTTAAAATCACACTCGCATAAAAAAAACCTTTACATTAAGAAAATATGCTTTTCTTGGGTCATGATCTTCATTTTCTACATCAACACGTGCATTCTATTCTAACTAAGGTCGTAAGTAACACCAGAAATATAAAGGGTACAATAATTACATACAAAAATTGCGTACAAAAATTGTATACAATAAGTTTACATAATAATTACGTATTGGGACTTTGGTTCCCAAATATTATTGTTACTATTACTCACGAATTAGATGGATACCTGTTGTGGTCAAGAGGGTGACCTTTACTATTAACCAATTTAGACAAGAAGTTATAAGAATAAGAGTTGGACGTTTCTCCTTGCAAACATGCTTTGAAACCATTTCTAAAAATCTCTCTGTAATGTCTGGTATCGAAAACAAACACCCTCTCAATAATATCATATTTCCTCTAATGAACTGTTAAGTGTTTTCCCACAGTGTTGACATTGTGGATATTAGTCTACAAATTTTGGACTTCAGACCAATTTACTTCATCTAGAACTAATGAAAATTGTGATGAACATCCTCTGAATTAATAATTTTTTGAAGGCATTTTCATTTTTTAACCAACCTTATAAAGGATCACTACATGAAAATCATTAAACAGTTACCAAATTTTAAATTTAGAGACAAAAAATAATTAGTCACTATATTGATTAAATTATATACTTATTTAAATACTAACAAAATATTCATATCTAAAGTGGTTTCAATTATTAATAAAAAAATTAAAAGGATTTCTAAATTGGTATCCAAATTAGCTACTTTAAGTTTTAGCTACTAATATTTTAGATTCTAAATTAATTGTTTCTTAAAATCACACTTGCATCAAAAGCCTTTACATTAAGAAAATATGTTTTTCCTGTATCATGATCTTCGTTTTCTACGTCACACGTGCATTCTGTTCTAACTAAGGTCGGAAGTACAACCAGAAATATAAAGGGTACAATAATTACATACAAAAATTGGTTGATTAAGGGTGCAAATCCATTATCTATACTTATCATGCTTATATGTAAAGTATTACAGTAGTTTGTTTTGGCTTATTATGTTCTCATTTGGTGGAATTCCATGTTTTACATCTCTTATACAACTCTTCATTGGTTTTACGCAACTTCTCATTGACTCGCCCATGTTCCTTCGTAGCTATCTGGGAGGCTGCGATTTCTGCTATTAAGCGTTGTTGCATAAGCTCTTTATCTTTATATTTGTAGTAATAGTTTTGGAAAGTAAATTTATCTGAAAGTGGATTAAAATTCATTATCAGTATGTTTTCTCTTTTTCTACACGCAAACCTGCATAATATAATAAGTTATCAAAAACCTCCACATTAAGAAAATATCATTTTCTGGACTCAACACATGTATCACTTTGCCCAGAAGAGGAATACACACCCCGAATACAATCAGAATCGATATCAAAATAGCTATTTTGTACTCCTTAGCTTTTCCTGTGTCATGATCTTCATCTTCTACGTCACACGTGCATTCTTCTCTAACTATGGTCAGAAGTACAACCAAAAATATAAAGGATACAATAATTGCGTACAATAAGTTTACATAATAATTACGTGTAATTTAATAATAATAATTTCTTTAATTGGTAGCACGTGGGTAAAACTAGTGGCCACAATAACACCCGAAACGAAAAGCTTTATAATGAGGAAAAGATATTTCTCCGTGCATATATCAATTTTTCCAGAAGAGGATTACACATCTAATTGTATTTGCTATCAAAATCGATGTCAAAGCAGCTATTTTGTATCAAATAAAAGAAGAAAACAACAATTGATTGTTTCTCTTAAATCTAGCCATTATAGATAAATCTTTAAAAAAGAAGAAAGAATTGCGTATCATAAATGCGTACAATAATTGCGTGCAATAATTACGTACATTATGTAATTTTAATTAGTTTCTTCTTATGTTCTTTCTAAGAAAAAATTAAAGCTAATGAATTAACTACATCACCATTCATATAAAAAGAAATATCAAATACTGATTTTTTAGCTTATGTTTTCGGAAGCCAAAAACATTGTGGGCGTGTTAGGGATTTAGGTTTGGGATCTTGCACATGTAAAGTGTTTGGCTGCAATGCATATTCATATAGTGGAGCATCTTCAAGTTTTTCTTCCTATACACATTTACAAAATCAGGTTAATAATCATTTCTTGGTGCAAAACTATCAAGAAAAATTGCCTCGTGTTTGTTATGTTTCACACATCGCCGATAATATTTAAATCTTGATTAAATTAATATATTTTATATTATAATTGAAATACTACTTATTATGACTATTTTTTATATATTAGGCATCTGATCAAGGAAGTGTTCCTAATGATGAAATAAATGATCAAGATTAAGAACCATTTGCTGCCCATTTTGTTTCTATGGCAAAAAATGATTGGAAGCTATATAATTATTACAAATATATTATAGTTTGTTTGACTATTATTATTCTATTTGTTGTCGGAGTTTGTTATGTGTTTTTTAACCTCTATATATACATTTATCTTTTGAATTGTGATACATCTAAATTTTGTCTCCTTTGTTTAGCAATTAAAATGCTTAATATTTGTCTGCTACAATATTTTCATTATGCTCATCAAAAACCCAGGACTAACATAACCTTTTTTCTTTTCCCTACAATTTGGAAGGGAGACATGCAAATTAATGTTGCATATAAATTTTGCATCTTTAAGAGTAAACCATCACTGCAGCCTGTGTCTAAATGTGTTTAAATTATGATTTTTTTTATAATAAGCATTTGCTTTCACAACAGCACCTGTGTAGAGAGAACACATAATTTTAAAGTTCTAAAATGGAAGGGATTATGTGAGTAAAGGCAATATAATATCATTTACATGTTATCAAAAGAGAATGTTTTACAATAAAAAAACAAAATCGAAATGGTTACAAATGATCAAAAGTTGATTCTATAATTGGGTAAAAAGTAATTATTTTAAGTACTCTTATTTACTCAATAGGTAATGTGTTGGTGAAGCAAAGAGTTTCATACCTAACTTATTTTTTTTAGACGAGGAATAAATCATAAAGAAAATACAAACAAATCAGATAATAAATTAAAAAGATATTTGCAACTAAAGTAGTCAAGACCTTATAGTATCACGTTTAGCCATATGAATTAAAATATTAAAATACCCTTAAATCCCTATTAATAACGGGGTTTCGCAAACCCCTGGTAATAATGGGGTTTGACAAACCCTTGATAATAGCAGGGATTTATAACTAAAGTTGATGAATATTATCAAATTGAAACGGGTAGGTATTCATGTTATTAATATTATAAAATTAATATATTAGTAATATGAATAATATTATTATAATAATTAATAGTATTAGTAATTTAAATAATATTAATAATATGGATAATATTAATAATATTATTATTTATAATTATAATAATCATAATAATAAAAAAAACTATAATAAAATTATAATATAACAATAAAATTTATCTGGGTAGTAATCGTTAAAACTTTCTAAATTACTCACTAATAACGGGGTTTCGCAACCCTGGTATTAATGGGGTTTGACAAACCTTTGGTAATAGCAGGAATTTATAGAACCGTCAATAAAATTTGAACTTTCAGGGTTACTCAAAATCGTCAGTAATCTGTTAACGGCACTACATCTTGAAAACACTAAATTTACTCAGGTATTATAAATATTTTGAAAATACTAAATTTAAACGATAATATATTGATAAATTCATTTAAATATATAACTAAATGACAAATTTATTCTATTTATCAACTATTAATTTATGTTATTATAATATATTTACTAATAATTATATTAGTTGCGAAAATATTATTTTTATTTGTACATGCACATATAAATAAACTCTATCTTCTCATTCCAAATTAAAAAAAAAAAACAATTATGTTTAGACGATGAATTAAAAAGTGGATGCGACAAGTAACGTATGTAAAGTGGGTATGTCGTGTGAGGATTAGCTGAAACAATTTGGCTGAACCCATTTGAAAATTTGAAGAAGTATTAGACGATTTAAATGTTAAGAGGGAAAAGTTTTTCTAAGAATATGTTTAGATATGTTATTTTTAATTATTTTATTTTATTTTTTAAACCAAACAACAATAAAGAATACTTAAAAAAATAGAATTTTAAATTAAATAAATAGAATTAAATGATATTAACTACTTTTCTTATATTCATCATAAACAATTGTTTATTTTATTTTATTTTTTAAGTTGAGAGGCATTTAAGTGAAATTTTAATTATAAAATAAATCATGCTTATTTATATGAAAAACTATGTTTGGAAGTTGCTAATTTGACCATTTGGTATAGCCATTGCATCATTATTCTGACTCTTAATTTCTAATTAGGGAACGTAAGACGTGATGGTTGTAGCCAAAACATCTAGAAAACACCATTGAAATTCTTGGCAACTTAAATCGCACCACTGAAAATTCCATCTTTTGTGTAAAATAACAGGAATCACAAGCATATTAAATTATTTGGAGTGTATAATTGTACCGGTCGGGTCCCGAACGATCGACCGACCGAGTCAAGTGACATTTACAATATAACAGATACGAAATAAAGAAGCAGTTGTAATTGGCATTGAATGAGTCAAAGACACACTTCAAGATACGCTCCCATAATATCAGGAAGCCACTACACACGTTCTGAAGACACAAAAATACTAGCACTGACTTGAGCATCGGAGTGCAATCGCAGGTACCCCGACCGACAGAGCATATATAACAAAAGAAAGATCTTCAAAGAACTAAGAGATTATCGACACGTCACCAAAGCGTTCGACCAACACTTCATAACTTAAAAGGTTATTTACCAAAATTCTTGGTCCGAAATCCACTAATAATTTAATATTTATTCACCGAAGCATTCAACCAACATTTAATAACTTCATTCTTATTCACCAAAGCGTTCAGCCAACACTTGCCATGTTTTTAGTCTAAAAATTCATCAGGACATTAGTTATTATCTACCGGTTGTTCGGACTAATGTATCAAAACTTAATTACATTTATCAAATTTATAATTATAATGTTCGTTCGATCGGATATTAATGATGAAGTTCATATAAATTACTTAACAGAAAAAAAAAACATATATATATATATATATATATATATATATATATATAAAAGGTGAAGTCATCAAACACAATTGTTCAAGATAGTTGAAAGTAAAGGTGTGGGGGCAACATAAACTGTTTAAAGCCCACAACCCGGGTCCAGGTACTTTCTCGATTTATATACTTCCCTC
>Ga0123342_1010609_pt1 | contig 10461 bp, 6 predicted proteins | sample Turbeawhitnodule_FD_89960 | JGI IMG/M metagenome (GOLD analysis project Ga0123342, IMG submission 89960) | Root nodule microbial communities of legume samples collected from Mexico - Turtle bean Mexico white nodule | ecosystem: Host-associated > Plants > Roots > Nodule | place: Mexico: Nepantla... | reverse complement strand
TTGCTTTTTCATGTTTCTGTTCATTGAATTTCTGTTTACACAATTCTTCTGTGGCAGTGAGACCTATGAATACTATGATTTGCCATTCTGCGCCCCAGGTTAGTCACTCTTGGTCTTAGGTTTAAGGTTTACTTTTTAATCTCGTGGTGTTGAAAAATGGGATAAAATAATTTGCCCCACTTGGATTGTAAAAAGGTTGTGTTTTTCACAGTCCCAATTGTAAAAAAGAAAGAGTCCCTGGGGGAAGTTCTCAATGGTGACCGTTTGAGCAATGCTTTGTATGAGTTCAAGTTCCGAGAGGACAAGACTGATGAGATCTTGTGCCCAAAGAAGCTTACAATTGATCAAATTGCGTTCTTTAAGCGAGCTATAAACCGTGAATTTTACTTCCAATTTTACCTGGATGATCTTCCATTCTGGGGGTTCATTGGGAAACTTGAAGAAGATAGGTGGACTCCTGGTGGAGGAGGACCAAACTATTACATTTTTCCACATGTACAATTTCATGTTCTTTACAATGGGAATCAAGTCATACAAGTAAATGCATTTGGCGATCCAAATCGTGCTGTAGATATTACTAAAGATCAAAGTATTGATGTTAAGTTCACTTATTCTGTTACCTGGAATGCCACTAAAATACGTTTTGAGAACAGAATGGATAGATACTCAAGGGCTTCGTTGATGTCTGCGCATCAGCAAGTTCATTGGTTCTCGTTCATCAACTCAATTGTCATCATTTTGCTTTTGACTGGTTTGCTTGCCCTGCTTTATATGCGACATCTGAGGATTGATTTGAAAAAGTAACTTTCTTCTTTAGTCATAATTCTACAACAGCATAATATGAGAAGGCTGTCTTTTTCTTAGCCTAACCTAATAGTTTTTCATTTACAATTTAGGTACTCTAATGCAAATGAAGAAGATAAAGAGGTTGGTTGGAAGTCCATCCACGGCGATGTATTCAGACCTCCTCCTAACTCATCCTTACTTTTTGCTGTTGTTGGAACTGGTACCCATTTGCTAATCTTGTAAGCTACTCTTGTTGTCAAAAATACATATTCCTTGATCCTCTCCCCAAAAGCCATGCATTCAGCCTCTAGTCTTTACATGGCAATGTTATGACTATAATATATTAAGGTGTGTGATGTATAGTTTCATTTATGCATCAACCATCCAAGGATTTTTTTCAAATCCTTTTGCAATCTGATCTGAATATAGAATATCAAGTGATAGCAAAGACCAAAAACATTCTCCTTATTTTAATGTCGTTATGAATCGTTATTTTTGTCCATGTGTTTAATGGTGGAAAATAGTAATTACCACCAGTTCTCTTTTAACTTTGTTCCTCTTTTTATATAAATAACGCCCCCTTTTCCTTCAGGATTTGTGTCTTGCTGTTTCTAGCACTTATTGGCACCCTCTATCCCTACAATCGTGGTGGACTGTTAAATTGGCTTGTCTTGCTGTATGCTCTTTTTTCTGTATTTGCTGGCTACACTGCAGCATCCTTCCATGGCCAGTTTGCTGAGAATGGATGGGTAATTGTATATGCAATTTCACAAGAAAGGAAAACAATAAATGTTTCTCTTTTGATGTTACTTTTGTCTCACTAAAACAATTATGATTTGGCTGTAATTCCAGGAAAGGACTGTTGGTCTTGCAGGGGTTCTTTACACTGGACCAGTGTTTGTTGCAGCCTCTATCCTCAACATAGTTGCAATCTCTTACAGGGCTACAGTTGGACTCCCATTTGGTTCCATTATTGTGATTCTTGTTTTATTCACATTTCTCGCCATCCCATTGCTTGCATTTGGTGGAGTGATTGGATACCGTTTTAGATCTAAATTTCAAAGCCCCTCTGCTACAAAGAGACACCCAAGAGAAATTCAACAGCTTGCTTGGTACAGGAGAACACCATTTCTAATGTTTATTGGGGGTCTTGTGCCTTTTAGTGCAATTGTCCTGCAACTACATCAGGTGTATGCTAGTATGTGTGGCTACAAAATATACACTCTTCCTAGCATTTTGTTTGTCACATTCATTCCAACCATTGTGATCATTGCACTTGTCAGTATTGGCTTGACATACATTCAACTATCTGTGGAAGACCATGAATGGTGGTGGAGGTATGTTGTGTTGCTGATATCAATGCTTGCAGCTTGCTTCCATTTAATTTTTTTCTCCTTACACTCCCTCTCTTGTGTGCCTCTGGAGAAATATTTTATCCTTGATAACCATGAAATCCTAAGAGAAATCAATGTGGTGATGATTGAGTAGGGATGTAACTAATTTTAAAAACCTGTAATTAAGTACCTATCAATAAATAATAAATAACGCATACAAAATAGATCCTGATTGTCTAAGATTAACCCTGATATCACAACTATTATCCCTTTCTCAAAACATGAAAGATAGAGATATGTAGCAAAAATTATTTTTAATATCAAAGATTGTACATGAGGGATGATATGATTAGCTGAAATGGTCTATTACACAGCCATTTCTACTAGGAAAAAGACTATCAGGAAATGTTTATGTTATAAATTCAATTCAAATGCATTAATTGTTTCAAAGGCTTTAAAAGAAAAAGGAATAAAGCTGGCTGCCTTTTTGCATTCCTAGTTTCCTTATGTACTGCTGTGTTGATATGGTTTTTCCTTTCAATTCAAATCTTAACAGTACCCTGTCCTCACCCCTACTGTACTTTCTTATCTCCTTTTCAAGAACACTTATTTTGAAAAAAAAAATGAAATGTTTCATTCATATTTAGATTTTATCAATGGAGGTTGAAAAAGTTAAAATGTTTGCATTCTAGTTCTAGATGATGTTTTCATAAGAAATTTGGGAGGGCAAAAAATATGTGGGCATTGGGCACCATTTAGTGGAGCCTTTATCACTAATGTTGTTTTTCTGTGGGTGCAGGTCAGTGCTGTGTGGTGGCTCAACATCCATTTTCATGTTTGTGTATTGTATCTACTTCTATGTGAGATCAAATATGAGTGGATTCTTGCAGCTATCCTTCTTTATTGGTTATAATGCATGCCTATGCTATGCTTTCTTCCTAATATTTGGTGCCATCAGTTTCAGAGTTTCATTTCTCTTTGTTCGCTTTATATACCACAATGTTAAAAGAGAGTAAGTCACCACATCAGAAGGACAAAACCAAATTGGTTGCAATTTAAGGTATCCCTTCCTTGAATTGATGAATTACCCTTCAGAAAGTTAAGTCTACACAGTATGATGTAAGGGTATCCCTTGAATTCTTTTACAAGAACATTTCTGCAGACAATGTATCCTTTATTTAACTTTTCTCAACTCCATGAGCCTGCACATTTTGAAAGAGACTTCCTGGTGGCACATTCTACCCTGGGAAAAGATGAGTGAAATAACATTTCTAAGGAGGATCAAGTGTCTACTTTTGTTTTGAAGTTTATTATAGAATTGCGTTTGAATCCTTTAATATAATTAAGATGTGCAAAATTAATTCCAGCTATCAACTCTTCTTAAAAGTGTGTGTACAATGAGAAGAAAAAGATTTCTAATGTAACAGGTCACAAGTCCATGTTGTTTTTTAGTAACTTTCTTTTTTTGGGTGGTACTTTTGTACTGAACTCTGTCAACAAGGAATTGACATTAATATTAACAAGAGTCCTTACTCTTTCCTCATTTTGTTATTATTGCTAAAGGAGTGCTTCATATTAGCTTTAAATAGTATACTGTGTAAATTCATTAAACAAGTCAAATACCTTATTATAAACTAATGAGTGAAATTGGATCCTTTCATGCTCCTGCAGCAACCAACAAAATAAAGGAAAGAGAAGAGAAAATAAGGAGAGCCACTGACCCCTGATGAGTCTCACATTGATAAGATCAATAAATTTGGCAGACAAAGCAATAAGCTTTGTGTGGATTGATAGACTAATGACCCTAGAAATGGTTAAAACTACCAAAATTAATTGTATTTTACAAATGTTAAAACTAATTATAATGATTTAGTTACGAAAATAAAATAATTCACTTTTTTTGCTTATGTTTTCTTTTTTAAGTATTAATCCATATACGATAAACTTATAAATCAGTCTTTTAAGCTCATAAAAGTTAAGTTTAGGTCCCTATCAACAAAATCAGAATAAACTTTTCCATAATATAAAATACCGTTGCAGAATATCTATAGTTGTATAAAGTCTTTTAAAAATTGGTGGGGGTACAAGAAGAGTTTTAATAGGTGCAAGAAGAAAGAAACACCCCTAAACTTTTTAAAGTAAAGCATTAGATAAGGTAACCCATATACCTTTAATGGGAGGCAATTACTTCCTGCACCCGACAAACTTTTTAAAATCCCATTATGCCCTTATCTTCTTTATTTTGAAAAATAGTGTAGGGTGCAGAGAAAAACACTCTAAATATAAACATCCGTAAGCAATTTGCAATTGAAACCCTAGATGCCCTATGTTCGTAATAGAGAAATGCGTTATGGATATCATTATCCGAAATTGGGTTTTGTATTCTGAATGTACATATCCAGAATTGGGTTTTGAATTCCAGATGTACATATTCAGAATAGTTAACTGTGTTTCGGATGTGGGCATGCGGAAGTATATTTTTTTACTTATGAATCTTTATATCCAAAAGCTAAGATGATATTTTTTTTTAACATTCTAAATGGATACAACTGCCTCAAAGGAAAAATGTGAACGAAAGAATGACAAGACGACTTTGCTCGCTGCATTCAGTGCGAAAACGAAGGTGGTGGTGGCAGTGACGACTGCTGCATGAGCACAAAGGTGGAAGTGGCAGTTGTTGCGCGAAAACGAAGGGAAACTGTGATTGGGTGTAAATCTCTCCCTTAACCTAATTTCAATTTTCTTAAGGACATTTTCATAATTTTACAAATTTCATTAAGGGTATTTTGATATTTTTGCAAACATGATTGGGTGCCAATTCAAATTGATTGGGTGCAAAGCCTTCATGGGATACCTAAATTATTTTCACCTCTAGATGTTTTGTATAGGATATACAAGTATGGATTAAACGATGGAAAGTTAGGTGTAAAAAAAAGTAAGAAAAGGATAAAATTAAATGAAAAGTAAAATTATTTAAATAAGAACATAAAATAAACATACATACTTATAGTAGTAAGTTTTAATAAAATATTAATATATGTTTGAAAAAATTGAATATCATGTACCTATACTATTATTACATGCAAGTACTTTCCACTTTTTAGTGGTAACTTTTGTTTAATCAAATGATAAAAAACCATGAGAAGATTGCACAGGGAACCTAACTAGTAAAACGAACGCCATTGATTAACAAAATTAAGACATAATAAACCAAACGATAAAACAAAAATCACGGTTAATGTATATCTGTAAGAACCAGTTTATGAGAGCGGAATTTACATAGTGAACTATAAATCTGAAAAGGCATCATTTACAGGATAAAATAACAAAACTCTAAGCACACATGTAGCACGAATGCTGATTGTAGTGGAAGAAAACCATTATATTATGTATGAGTGTAAATTTTAAAGGGTAGAGGAAGTTCTTGACTTCTGAATCTTGTCATCTTCTGAAGGAGGAGATGATACTGCTGCATGGTAAGATGAGGAAACAAGTTGTGCAAGAGCAGGAACAGCCCCACCTACAGTTATTACAATCACATTGTTATCAACTCAGATACATACTAAATATTCATCACAAGGATAAAACCAATGGAAAGGTTGGCACTTTTCAAGCATAGAAAACATCATTAGGACAAGAACACTTCTTGACCATGAAAATTTAACTTTTGAACATACCAGATTCTTGTAAACGAGAAATTTTAGAAAAAACTCAACATTGTAAAACACTTGTACATGTATGGAACTTATTACCCTACTAAATAAGTCAGTTAAGCATTGCTAAAGCTGAAATTAAAGACCATATACAATATTACAGCCATACATGTAGTATATAAGACAGGCAAAGTAATAACACAATCAGAAATTCACCTGCCAGTCCTGCACAGGCTGAAGAGAATACTATCACCGGCGGTGTCTGAAAATCAGAGAACAGCTTCAGTCAGTATGCTGTTAACAAAACTAACAAGTTTTCACTTAAATAAGAAGGCAGAAAGTTTAGCCCTAAGTGTTTCTGTTGGCATAATATGAGAGGATGCTCTATAATGCTTGAATGGCTATGAACTCAATTTTAGATACTCCAACATGAACGTGTTCATATAAAATAATCTAGAAAATAAATGCATAAAAGAAACTGCATTTCAAAGTCCAATCTATAGTACAAAATATAAAAGGACTGCAACGACATGTCTGTATTACACAAGTAAACCAAGTTGAGCGGAAATAGAAGAATAGATATAAGAAGGGAGAGCACAGCAATGATTTATGCATCAAAACAGGACTGATCCAAGAGGAAACAAACATGGTGGTTGAAGGTGGAGACAGCATCTTTAGTGTTTCAAAAAATGCACTAAAGTTTTTTCAAGGAAATTTTTTCACAGACATTGACAAATGCAGATGATAGACTAACAGCTTCAGGAATGTGACAACAGCCAACGCCGTTTCCCAGTCCAAAAAATAAAGGGATGATACATCGCCTTTTGTCAAGTGACAATCAAAATATCTAGGACTATACGTGATTACCATCATAGATGATCCAACTATGTAGCAATCAAGGTGGAAATAAATTGATATGAACAAGAAGTTTTTCTATTTGAAGTTCTATTATAGCATCATGATTCTCTTAACAGATTATAGAAGGATACATTAGTCAGGTTACTTCAATTCATAGGTTAAAGAAACTAACTGACTTTATACATAAATGGAAGCAAAGATGTCAGGTTATGGGGGCTGTTCTCTTGAATTCACAGGAATGATTTTAGTGTCCCTTTAACAGTGAAAAGGATGTCACAGACAAGCAAAAATAAATTCACCACAGGACACACTCAAAGAGTTGCATTTAATTTGCAAATAAAATTATGGGATCAATTTTTTCTATTGATTTAATGAACAACAAGAAAGAAGTTCTGAGTCTTAAGTGAAAAATAGCTCCAGAATTTTTTTCAAAGAAGTAAATATCCTGGATCACAAACAGTTAAATGTTACAACAGAATACTACAAGTTGTTTAGGATGCTTAATGTAACAATTTAAAACTAGTAAAAAAATGCATCCTCCAAAAAAATAAACATGAAGAAAAGTATAAATGAGCAAGAAGTCAATAGTAAACATAATAATTAAGCAGGAAACTGCACACACAATAAAACTGAATGAAAAGAAAAAAAATGGTTCAAAAGGCACAAGAAACTTACACCAATGAGGAAATGTAACCACATGGGTCCTTTGACGCTTCTCCTAACAACCGGCATAACTGCATTACAAATGGAAAAGAGAAAACTCTTTGAATAATAGAGATTGCTAATGTTAAACATTAAAGCTTCAATCTTTTGGGTTGGAAGGTGAACTATGTTTGCAATTACAATTTACAAACAGATAAACTTGTATCATCTCATTCATCTTATTACTACATTCCCTAAATCTCCCAACTCGAGTTTGAAGGAATTGAACCATATTTGTTCTAATGTGACAGTATTTTAAGTTCTTTTTAGCAAACAAAAGCAATGAGCAATGTCAAATCCTACTATCTAAGATTAGTTGATTCGTGGGAGTGGAGCATTAAAAAAGCTGATCACAAAAACTTATGTTCATGATACATGCCCATTTTTTCATTTTCCAAAATGAAATCTTAGATTTTGAGTTTGAACCTAACTCACACCAAAAACTAGCTTGGATAGACAAGTTTGTAGAACTAGACATCTATTGTTACACTTTCACATTCTTTGATTCTCACTTGCATTGTACGAGAGGAACTTCTTTTCCCAACATGAATTACCCATTAGAACAGAATAGTAACTACCACATTGAGCTAAAAACCATATAACATTATTCAAATATAAATACATAAACAAGATTCAAAAAGTACATACCATGGTTGAATCCATAAAATGCACTTGCAGTGCCACCAACGGCAGAACCAATCTGCATAAAATCAAAATCCCTCAATTAACGATCAAGAGCTCAGAAACCCTTATAAAAAAATCCAACAAATTTCGCTGCCCATCACAATACAAGATCCAAAATTCAACAATACATATCAAAGTGCGCAAAAAGTTTGAATTTTGGGAACAAAAAGGAAGTGGGGTGAGAAGAACTGACCATAGAAAAACTGTCCCGCACAAGGGGGGAAACAGTCCAGTTTCTGGTTTCCTGCACAAAATCAGAAAAACATAAATAAATTCAAAAAAAAAAAAAATTGAATTGAGGGAAAGAGTTGAAATTAGGAATTGGAAAAAACCATGTTCTTAGAAAGGGGTCCTGCGCAGTGATGGCATTGAATATTTTGATTGGAACCGTGGCTTAGGTTTGTGCCTGTCATGTTCCTCTGCTCTTGTCACCTCAATGGTTCCGTTTGGTAGATTCTGTAGAAACTAGAAGAAACAATGGCTCTCCCAAATTGGAATCGCCTTAGCAAATTATTGATTATGCTTTGCTAATTCTTATCACTTCCTTTATATTCAACTATATTAAATTTTAAGGATAAAATCAATCTTTTAAGAAAAATCACTGCTGTTTTAAATATAAGTTAGTTAAATATTGCTACAGATTATTACATTATTTCAAGAGTTTAATCTTATATGCTTTTGCTATGAAAATATATATTATTTACTAAAAATTACATTATTCAATAAATTGAATCGTATATGAAATGTAGAATCTGTTAGATAACATGATTATATATTATTGTCAGCAAGTTTTCTGTAGATTATATTAGTTTTTTCCACTTAATGAAAGTTTGAAAATATCATTAAGAGGAAAGTATATAAAAAAATCTACTTTATCATTGTGGAATATAAATTTTAAAATATATGAAAACATTTGTTAATATTATTTAAATTTATCATTCTCATCTCCATTTTAAATTAAAGTAAAAAATCATCAATACTTAAATTGTTTCCTTATTTAAATCATTTATCATTAATCTAAAAATATAATTTATATGTTAGAAAATATTAATTTATTTGAAAAAAAAAGGTTCCTTATTGAAGGGTTGGGAAAACTATGATGATTAGTTTCCAAAATTTAATCAAAATAACATTAGGCTTAATATTTATTAAAATTATAAGTTTAATGGTAAAAAATTGAGGTTTGATTAAGTTCTTTCCATTAAAATTAATTTCATTTTTGTTATAAGATACTTTTTTTTCGTACTGGAAATCATATCTCCTCAAAAGTGTTATTCTTATAAATGACTAAATTATGTTTAGTTAATGTATTATTTTTATTAAAACAAATTAATTTGTTGTTATATTAAATGTTTTAATAAAAAAGTATTGCAGTTTTTATCAAACTTTTTATTTTAACTTGAGAAAGTTTGTTTCTAACATTTCTTTTATATAAATATTTTTGTGTAAAATTTGATAAAAAATAGTATTTAGGGAATATATTTTTCCCATAAATATTATATCTTAAAATGTAAACTATAAATACAGAAAAATAGCTTTCCAATATCAGATTATTATGAAGAAATTAAAATTTCCATGTCTATCTTTCTAGATATACTTTAAAAATTTATAAATAAAATTTAATTTTAAAAATAAAAAATTATTATTATTATACTAATTAAATTAAATATTATTTTATAAATTAAAAAATTATTAATATTTAAAATAACTTTAATTATAATAGAAATTTATAAATTAATATATGAAATTAATTATCATGATTTAAAATATGAACTATTTTATATTTTAAATTAGTTAGATTAATTTAAAATATAAAATAATTAATATCCAATGATAATTAATATTATATTAATTTATAAATTTTTATTAATAATAAAGATTTATTTTAAATACTAATTTTAGTTTATAAAATAATATTTATTATTCAATATAATAATTAATTATTTTTTATTTTTAAAATTCATTTTATTTTAATAATTTTTTTAACGATATTACATTTTTCGTTAACCCTTTTAGATATCATAATTTTTCTTTTGTCATTCTAAATAACGAAACACCATATTAAGTTATATTTTATTTAAATTGAAAAAATATTACTCTTTATCGTGGTAAAAAGAAATATAGTTATATTTTACTTAAGGGTATTTATTTTTTTTCAAAAAATGAGCGAAATGTAATATAAGGTTTAAAAAGTGATACATAGTCTATTCTACTTTATTTACCCGATGGATATTACTTTAATAAATATGTTAAAATTCTTTTAAAAAGTTAAAATAGAACCAAAGATATTCCTTGATTATAGTCATTTCTTTTGCTAATAATTACAAGCAGATTTAAAAAATACACATCAATTTAATATATATATATATATATATATATATATATATATATATATATATATATATTATTTTTTTAAAATATATTTTTTTTTTTTTTTATTTTTT
>Ga0123342_1010607_pt1 | contig 10463 bp, 1 predicted proteins | sample Turbeawhitnodule_FD_89960 | JGI IMG/M metagenome (GOLD analysis project Ga0123342, IMG submission 89960) | Root nodule microbial communities of legume samples collected from Mexico - Turtle bean Mexico white nodule | ecosystem: Host-associated > Plants > Roots > Nodule | place: Mexico: Nepantla... | reverse complement strand
TTGCTTGACAAATTCTTGGAGTTTGTTACATTTTTACAATTAATTTAGTATGAAATGGAAGAAAAAAAAGTTAGGGTTTTCTTCTTACATCATTATAAATTTGTCTTGATTTCTGATTCTGAAACATACTATCAAGTTTCAGCAGTGTGAGATGATGGCTAACATCTTGAGTCCCTCATCAATCTCTCCACGTTTTCTTCTGTTAATCATAGTCTTTCTTTTGCTTTTGCAGTTCAGTTTTGGTTCAGGTTAGTCTTCCTAATGAATCATCAAAATGCATAGAAGAATATAATCACGATCATCTTCCTTTTTTTTATTGAAAAATTAGCGTATCATGAAAACGTAGGGTTTTGGTGATTCTGGAAAAACATTATAACATTATTGTTTTGAAAGGATTATTATAAAAACCTGCACTTACCTACAGCTTTGTCTACCTCATTCAAATATGTAAACATGTATCTTTTTATCAGTCAAAGAATATGTGGATTACTTTAGAGATGCTCTAGAGATTATGATTCCTACTGTAAACTTCAAAAACAGAACCAAAACCTAATCAGTACCTTACAATCGTACAAGATTAACCATCTTTAAGACATAAACGTAAACCTTACTATCGTGCAAGATTAACCATCTTAAGACATAAACGTTATATTGATACATGAAAAACACCTACCTATTTCCCCTACAGATTCCAGCGTCATAAATTCAAGAGTTCCAAAAAACTTAAAATCCAAAAAAGAACACGAAATAAAATGAAAAGCTAGCAGTGATTCAACATCATAATCATTTATTTTCATGTGGTCCAAGATTTTGATTGTAGCATGTGTTTAAAATTGTAAGATCACGATCATGTCATTAATGTTTGATAGATGACGTCCTTGTAAGTGTTTACCAAGTAAAAGTACATTTTTTTTTTAATTTACCAATAAACAATAAACATTTTCTTGAATTTAAAAGCTTATTATGTGTATATTCAACAGTTAATAACGTGCTGTGATCTTAATTTGCAGGTCTGGGTGTCAAGCCAAGCCCACCTCCTTCACCTGGGCCTAATCGACCTAGTACACCTGGGTATCATCCATGAATACGTTATCTTCCTCTCCTAGTTAAATTTTCATTTTATTTGATCAGATATCACCAGAAAACATGTTGAATCTTACAGTGTTAGGTTCTGTATTTTGCATATTGAATGCAAAACGTGTTAAGTATTTGACTGGTTGGTTCAGTATTAGGAATATAATCAATAGAGGAAGAAGTTGTAGGAGCTGTAGGTGGGAGCTGCAGGAGCTGAAGGCGTGGTTTAACAATTCAGAAGGATTATCTATTTTGGAATCATGTTAAAAAGGAGTCTTTGATCCCTTTAAAAATCAGTAGTCCATAAAGTAAGGTCTCCTTAGCCCAGTGTTGAGCTATCCATATGCACCAAGTCAGGGGCACTATCTATGAAGAGTTATGCAGAATTGGTAGGAATAAATTTGAATTGAACACAACTAAGAGCTTGCTTGCAGTTGGTTTCATATCTACATAAGTAAATGAACCAGCATTGATTAGGTAATGGCACTGTGGTTTGTTAGAAATGTTTTGCTGCATAACAAATTAGAATTGTGCAGTTTTGCTGCACTACCAATTTGAAGAATTTTGCACATTCATGCATAGTGCAGTTCAAAAATTAGTGCCAAAGTACAAGTTTTGTCCCATCTTTTCAATTCTGTTTGTAGATTTCGTTATGTTACTAAGCTGTGAACTCTAGTTCTCGGGATTGAAATACTCTGAAGTGTTTCTTTAATGTATTTATTATTTGTTGATAAAAAAAAATAGACGCAGTTACACAGAAAAGAAGGAAAAGAGTGAGAGTGCAGAACATGTTTAGTTTCAATTCATGTGTATATATCTCCAACACACTCCCTTACGTCGAACCTACCAACTCATGCGTGAATATATATGTTATATATATGTTATGGGTGATACGATAATGGCCCAATAGCGGATGACCTGATAAACCAACAAATTCTCGCTAAGATGGACTTGAAAATGACTCTGATACCATGTTAAGAAGTGGACTTTAAGTCTAACTCAACCTCATAAAACTGACTTATAAAGTGAGATTTGCACCCACTTATATGGAATCTCCAACGATATATGTCTTACATTTTATTGGGAGATTGAATGATCATAGAATTCGAGTGGAGTCCAATAATGTCTACGTTTTAGTGTGTAATGAAGTTGAAAGATACCAGAAATTTCTCTCCGTGTGGAAAGAAGTCAAGAAGGGAACCAAGTCAAGTCAAGTTACAAAGCATTTCGATCCGTTGTCTACGTTTTAACCACTCAATGTCAAATTAGAAGGTATCGTGATTTTCTCTCATATATGTAAACAAAACTCCCATATTTATTTTTAAAATACAATATATTTATTATATAAATTTAGTTTCATAAAAACAAAACAATTTAAAAATAATAACAAATAATTTTAATTGACATATTATTATCATTATTCCAAACATTAGGAACACTTGCCTCAAAACTTTCCAGAAGAAATAAAAAATCAGAACAAATATAAAAAGATGCAGAATATTTAGGAAGTTTTATTTAGATTAGATCGTGTTAGCACTACAAGAAAATCATGAAATAGAAATCAATATTTAGATATCAAAATAATTAGTTGCAATAATAACTAAATTAGAGACCATTTTAGAAACTAAACAAAATTTTGGTTTCTATATTAGTTTCTATTATTGTTAAATAGTTTCTAAATTGGTATCTAATTAACAATCAGGTTTTAGACCAAATTAACAATCTAAAATGGTCTCTAATTTAGTTACTATTGCAACTAATTATTTTGGTCTCTAAAATTTGGTTTCTATTTCATGATTTTCTTGTAGTGTAGGCTATTCTTTCAAAACAGTGTAACACACGGATCTTTGAAAATAAATTTAATATTTATTATAAAATTAATTTTTATAATATATATATATATAAAACTAATTTTATATATTATATTTGAATTAAAATAATAATATCATAAAAGCATCCCTATTCCTTACACATAACATTTTAAGCAAGAGTATAGAGTTCAAGTGTCAATCCGCGAGAGAATGAGTAGTCAAAGAATCAACACTGTGTTTGACATGTCGTAAAACAAAACTCTCGAAATTACACTTCACATATTTATGTTGGACAAACTTAATCCCGATCCATCTGAAACATAGTTATTCTTTATAAGTTCATCAATTTTCTCATTTCTACTCCATCCTAACATAAATTAAATATCAAACGTAAAAAAATACACTCTTAATAAAAGACTTTTAAAGTATAAAAAATCTATAGTTTTTGTTATGTGTAACTTTACCACGAAGTTTTCCTTTTATAATAGCTGAGTTTTGTTTTTCAGGTTCGTCATTTACACAATTCTTCAATTATGAGCCGTCAAATTAACATTTTTGTTTTGTTTAAGCAAATTTGGAGGTTTTTTTTACCACAGAGAGGCTATTCTTTTTTTCTTTTTACCAAAATAGGATCATTTTTAAAAAAATTATAAATTTAGACAAGTCGTGTCAAATTCATATGTAGAAGTCGTGCCAAGTTAGCACAACTATGCCACGTCAATATAAAGTTGTGTCAACTTAACACGATTTCTGCTATGTCAACCTGAAGTTGTGTCAACTTGGTAGCAATCTTGTTTTTCAAAACCCTTCAAGCAATGACAGGGGCTGAGAGCAAAGCCTTAATCTTCCAAAAAAAGCTATACAAACTTAAAGGATCCCCATCAACTTTGCCCCTTAAAAAACCATACGTTGAATTAACTGAATACTCAATGCAATCGTCATCCTTCCACACCTATCTATCCTCATTTTCAAGAGATAAACTCTAAACATGCACTACCTCAAGAAGCTGATTAATTTGGTCCTTTTCTCAATCAAAAAGTCTCCTTCTCTAAGAAAATATCCACGTCCATACGCTATTAACCCAATCTCCACAACAAAAAAACTTAACATATTTGGTTTCTGACAATGAGAAGAGCCTTGGGAATCTACTTTTCAAAGTGTTAGAGCCCAACCAATTATCATCCTAGAAAAAGATATCTTTCCAGTTACCGACAACCCACCTTAAGCGGTCTTTGAAAGACCTTCCCTAAACCTCCTTTAGATCTCTCCACCAAAGAGAATCTGAGTTACAAAGCCTTTGTTCTTTTAAACTTCTCCAACCACCATATTTAGACTCTAGAATTTCCTTCCAAAGCCCTCCCTTAGTCGGGTAGAAACCAGATCCATTTCCCCAACAATGCCAAATTAAAAAGCATAATATTAAGTATGCCTAGACTGTCAGCTTCCCTAGGCTCACACACCTTATCCCAAGACACCCAGACAATTTTCCTCCCTTCAAAACCCCAACCCCACAAAAACTTCCTTTGTAAAAACACGATCTTCTTCAACATAGTAGAAGGTATCTTGAACAAAGATAAGTAAAACAGCGGTATAGACGAAAGGACAGACTTGATTAAACAAATCCTTCCAGCCATTAATATGATTTATAGTGTTTAGCAGTGAACTATCTTGTTCATGGGCTGTATCATAGTTCCCAAATTTGTCAGGGTGTTACCCTGATTACCATACTTGTCACATATCATTTATTTAATATTTAATATCATTTGGTCGGTCGATCACCAATATCATGTAGTGTGACTCGTTTGTATATAACTCATTTTATAAATTGGTTTTACAAGATTGAGTTAAATTCAATTCTTAATAATAATGTGTTTATGTATCTCCAATAGTTAATAACATGATGTGATCTTAATTTGCAAATGTGAAAATGAGAAAATTGGGTGTGATGGCTAGTCCACCTCCTTCACCTATGCGTCATCCACCTTGGCGTGGTCGTCGTTCTCCTCAAGCCTTTTAAATTTTCCTTTTATTTGAGCATGTATCACGAGAAAACATGAATCAAGCTAGCTTTGTTTCTCATCCTGTTTATATATAAGCTTTACAGTGCAAATTTAATGCAAAACGTGTTAAGTATTTGACGGGTTGGTTCAGTATTAGGAATTTAATTAATAGAGGTATATTTCATCCACCTGCAAGGACTTTTTCAATTTGTATACTGCATAATTAATTATGCACTTCTTACTTAGCTCTTAAAAATTGCTGAATAATAATTAGGGAGCAAAGGTATCAATTTTCTGTTTTGGGTGTTTGTAGTGTTTATATATTAAGAAGCTTTTATAAGAGTTGAGAGACCTTTAAAATATATTTATTTATTTTGTACTGATTAAAAAATATTAACAGAGGTAGTTATTATTAGTGTACCATCTTAAGCTTTTTAAGGAAAATACCACAATTAACTATTATTAGTAAAACAAATTAGAAGGAAGATTTTTAAGGAAAAATATCATCAACAAAGTTAATAACATAAGAAACAACAAAATTTTCAGTAATACAAATGATTTAAAGCTGATGATGATGCTTAGGAAAAAAAGGAAGTAGATTTTGACTCAACTAGGTCCAATAGGATGCACAATAAAATTTTATACCTAAACTGGTTCAATACGAATAAACTTATTTGTTGAAAAACAAATTTTGAAAAGAAATCATTTTAAAAATTATTTTTAAATTTTTATTAATGATACTATAAAAATAATTAAATTATATACTATTTTAATACTAATAATTTAAAATTATTAATATTTAAATTAATTTTTATTATATAAAAATTTATAAAATAGTTTTTAAATTAGTATTTAAATTAGTTATAAAAATTTTATATTTTAGATTTTAAATTAGTATCAATAGTTTTATTTTTATTTTTTTACTGATAAAAAAATAATTTATATATTTTAACGTGACAACTATGCAATCTTTCTCATTTGATTATTGACTTTGCCAATAAAAAATTATTATTATTGACTAGTCAAAGTAATACTAATAGACCTGATTTTATTTTTCTTCGTCAATCCCATCACAAATTCTAGGACTTTGTTACATATTTTCAATTGATGTAGTATGAAATCGAATAAAAAAAAGTTAGGGTTTTCTTCTTACATCATTATAAATTTGTCTTGATTTCTGATTCTGAAGCATATTATCAAGTTTCAGCAGTGTGAGATGATGGCTAACATCTTGAGTCTCTCATCAATCTCTCCACGTTTTCTTCTGTTCATCATAGCCTTTCTTTTCCTTTTGCAGTTGAGCTTTGGTTCAGGTTAGTCTTCCTAATGAATCATCAAAATGCATAGAAGAAGATAATCACGATCACTTCCACCACGTATTTGTCATGCATGCATGTTCATTATTTTTGGAGAAATTAGTGTATCTTCAAAACGTAGGGTTTTGTTGATTCTGGAAAAACATTATAATATTATTATTTTGAAAGGATTATTATAAAACTTATGTTTTCACTAGATTAATAAATAAATGTAGAACATGTTAGAAATATTCTAACCCTATTACACAAGAAAGAAATATTATGATTACTGTTTAACTTTTAAAAACAGAACCAAAACCTATCTAGGACCTTACAATGGTAGAAGGTTAACCATTCCTAAGACATAGACCACATATTGATACATGAAAAACATCTACCTCTTTCCCCCTACAGATTCTAGCAGATTCAAACTTTGTAATGCTCAATCACAATAGACACGGAGTTCCAAAAAACTAAAGAATCCAAAAAAAAGAACAGAAAATGAAAAGCCAAGTGATTCAATATCATAAGCATTTGTTTAAAATTGTAAGAAGATCACGATCACTGTCATTAATGTCTGATAGATGACGTCCTTGTAAGTGTTTAGCACGTAAAGTAAAAGTACATTTTATTGAATTTAGAAGCTTATTAATTATATGTATATTCAACAGTTAATAACGTCCTGTGATCTTAATTTGCAGATCTGAAAATGAGAAAATTGGGAGTCCTGCCAAGTCCACCTCCTTCACCTTGGCGTAATAAACCGCAGGGCATAATCTCCTATCTATCGCCAAATTCATCTCCACGTCTTCAATTTAGTTATTATAGTATAGTTTCTAAAATTAGTTTATATTTTATAATTTTTTTTACTAAAAATCTTTTGATATGTAATAATAGTTCTTTTATCTTCAAATGTTCTCCTACTACTCAGTTTCTGTATAAACTTTTTGCTCATAAAAAAATTTCAACATTGTGACATGTGTTGTTAATAATCTATTTAATAAAATTGGGAGAAAAAAATACTGAAGTTATAAATAACTTCATATAACTAGGAATAAGAGAAGATCCTTGTTCTCAATGGACTTTGAAAAATAACAAAACAGTACAACCCTAGAAAATATCACAATTAACTATTATCAGTGAAAAAAATTAGAAGGAGGCTTTTAAAGAAAAATATCACTAACAAGATTAATAAAATAAGAAACAACAAATTTTTCAGTGCTAAACAACATAGGTAAAATTAATACAAATGAGTTAAAGCTGATGATGATGTTAGAAAAAAGATAAAGTAGATTTCGACTCAACTAGACCAATAGAGTGCAAAATAAAATCTAGGCTTCTTCTTCTCTTCACACAGTTGCAATGCACACATGACACATAATGATAATCTTTTTGGAAGATGGTACCATGTATTGTGTTAATGGGGTAAGGGTCTTGGTATTCCCTACTTTAGAGGTTTTTTTTGGTTCAACTTTTATGCCTTACAATTATGTGTAGCTAATCTGTGTAGTTATGTGGGTTTATGTCTTGGATCCGGTTGAATTATATTGATATTATTTGTAGGAGAATTTTTGTGGTACTAATTCAAGTAGTTTTTTCTATAAAGAGTAAAGTATTTCTTAAATCTTTTTATTTATTAATTTTTTATTGTTATAAAAAAAACACTTCTAATTTGGTCATCATTATATTCTTTAATCCATTAAAAGAAGTTACAAACATTTCGTGTTTTCTCCTAATCTAATACCAACATTATAAATAATTAAAAACTAAAGAATTAAAATTGTGGAAACATAATTTAGAAGACAAAATTGTAAATTTTTTAAAGTCTAGGAAAAATATTAAAATTGAGATTATAAAGTTAAAAACACACATAATTAAACAAATAAATATAAATAGTAGAAAATGCAAACAAACATATAACATATATAAAATAAAGGGGATTATTTTTGTAACAAAAAGAAAGTTAATGAAAAATTATATGCAATCCTAAATTGGACAACTATTATCACAAAAAAAAATCATGAAATAGCAACCAAATTTAGATACAACAAATAATTAGTCACTATATTGACTAAATTAGATATTAATTTAGAGACTAAAAAATTATTTATATCTAAACAGTTTTTTTATTATTAATAAAAAATTATAAAATAATTTTGGAATTTGTATCTAAATTAACTATCTAACTTTTAGTTAATTTAGAATATAAAGTAGTAAGTGTAGTAAAAATTGGCTTTAAAACGATCAAAAATTGGTTTCCCGAGGCATGAGTAATCACTGTATGTAAAGACTTATCCGCGGTGTATTGTGCAAGTCCCCCAGATACAACAGGAACTTCCCGTAGATTTCCGAGCATCAGAACTAACAAGTTTCTCTTATATCTAATGAACCCAAAAAGTATTTATAATAAAATAATTTTAATAAATGATGAGAGAAACTAAAAAATTTAAAGGTGATAGGAAGAGGGGTTTCACGGTGGAGTTGGGTGAGTGAGAGATGTGTGAAGGAAGAGGATGAAATGCGGTATTTATAGATGAAGAAACCCAAAACTGCCGCATCTTCAAACCCTAACGGAGCCGTGACCATCGCAGGAGATGGAGGAAGACCCATGGGAAAGGAGGAGCCAACCACCCACGATTCTTGCAACGTTCTCAAGGTTCCGCAAGACCATCAGAGCGGAGGCATGAACGTTCCCAGTCGTGCGGCTACGAAACGGGGTGGAGTGGGCAACGTCACGCGACATTCTCGGCTGCACATCTGAGATCTCCTCCAACGGCATCGAAACGGCTAAGTTTTCTCTGCATACCCTGTTGCATACTCTGTTTCTGTTTTGCAATATATATTCGTATACAATTTTACAACAGTAAGTAGATAAAACCTTGGTAGCTGATGATTAAATATTAATTTAGAAATTATTTTATAAATTTTTATTAATAATAGAAACCACTTTAAATACGTAAAAAAGAGTTTATAAAATGGTCTCTAATTTAGTCAAATAAAAACTAATTATTTTAATTTCTAAAACTAATTTTTATTTAATAATTTTTTTATATTATATGGAATTTACTGAATCATATAAGAAGTAATCTGATAGAGATTTCAATATTTAGGAAATTTAGTATCAACGAGTATGAAGTTAATCCCACAGTTATTCTTTATACGTTCATCAATTTCCTCATTTCTACTCCATCCTAACATAAAAATATCAAACATAAAAAAATACACTTTGGATAAAAGAGTTTTAAACTAGCAAAAATCTATAGTTTTTGTTATGTGTAACATTACCACGAAGTTTTCCTTTTATAATAGCTGAGTTTTATTTTTCAGGTTCGTGATTTACACTGTTCTTCAATTAGGAGCCGTCAAATTAACATATTTGTTTTGTTTAAGTAAATTTTTTTACGGAAAATAAAAATCGGAATTTTGACATGATAAAAAGAATAAGAATTAGATAAGAGAAAATATTACATGTGATTATTTTTAGATATAAAAGAATTGATAAATAATTCATATTATAACATCCACTACAAGAAAATAATGAAATAGAAACTAATTTTAAAGGAAAAATAATAATTAGTTGTTAAAGTGACTAAATTAAAGTTAGGGACTAAATAAATTTTTGGTTTCTAAATTAATTTTTTTCCTACCAATTTAGAATCTAAATAATTGGTAGTTAAAACTTGATAACTAATTGGATACCAATTTAGAAACTTTTTTTTTTTAGTTTCTAAAATGATTTCTAATTTAGTTATTATTGCAACCGATCTCTACATATGGTTTTCTATTTGATGATTTTTTATGCAAAAATTAAAAATAAAAATGAGTTTTTTTTTTTTCATTTTTTCAACAAAAACTTGCTCTCCTTATTATCATGATTGACCTGCTGAATAAAAAAGAACATTATTGACCTAAATTTCTATGGAAAATTTCATTGAAAGCTCAAATAGAAATAGAATTTTGCTCTCATGACAATGAATCAGGAGTTTATATTATAATTGGGTTTGGTTTCAACATTCAACACACATAAATGGAAGGATGCCGACAAAAAGAAAAACCTAAATTGAATGAGAAGAAACCTTCTTCAAGTTCTGCAAACTATAACGTTACGACTATGCAATTTTTTTTCATTTGATTATTGACTTTGCCTATAAAAAATAATTATTATTGATTAGTCAATGTAATACTAATAGACCTTATTTTATTTTTCTTCATCAATCCCGTGTTGCTTGACAAATTCTTGGAGTTTGTTACATTTTTACAATTAATTTAGTATGAAATGGAAG